>Ga0209374_1001962_pt1 | contig 18711 bp, 20 predicted proteins | sample SaaInlLV_DNA_10m_FD_184683 | JGI IMG/M metagenome (GOLD analysis project Ga0209374, IMG submission 184683) | Marine microbial communities from expanding oxygen minimum zones in the Saanich Inlet - SI075_LV_DNA_10m (SPAdes) (version 2) | ecosystem: Environmental > Aquatic > Marine > Unclassified ... | reverse complement strand
TCTGGATTGATTCAGGATTTGCTCCTGCCAATACTCGAGAATTCAGTCGCCAGCTGGTCGAGCAGCTGGGCCTGAACCTCGTAACCTACCGGCCCAATTTAACGCCCCTGCGTTGCCTGCATGCCATTAGCGCCACAGACACCGAAGACCTGAGCGAGGAGCAGCGTGCCCAACTGGCCAATCTCGTAAAAATTGAACCCTTTGAAAGAGCTATGAGCGCGTTAAAACCCCATATCTGGCTCACTGGAATTCGTGCGGAGGAAACAAGTTTTCGGGCTAAGTTGCGTCCGGCGAGCTGGGATGATCGGGGAATGCTAAAACTGGCGCCTTTTCTGCACAGCAGCGAAGCCGATATAGACGCATACTTGGCTCAACATAATTTGCCCAGGGGTCCGGCGAGCGTCGATCCCACCAAAGCGGGCCCTCACCTAGAGTGCGGTCTTCACACCCGGCGCAGCCAGCCCCAGTCATTCAAATAAAAGACTTTCAGAAGCCATTGCTTACTTGATGGCCGGATCGGATTCTGAAGCCGCATCCCAGTAAACATAAACGCTGAGTTTAGGCATTTGAAAGATTAGGCCCGCAGAGCCCAGCCCTGACCGCCGATATACCGACTGCCCATCTTGATCAAGATAATTCCCAACCGCGTCAGATTTTGGGCTGAGATGGTAAGCAATGCCATCACTGCGGATGATCGAAACATAGCCTTGGCGCTGAGAAAACTGGCAGGGTAGCGTTTTAGATGCCAGCGACTCTCCCTGAAGGTACAGATCACACCGCGCCGTCAAGGTATCGCTGGTGGCCGGCAACGCCACCAGCATTGTGACGAGTGCCAGTGAGCAGGCGCGTAGACCACCCCATACTGCACTGGCACCTTTTGTCATGGGGACTCGATTTTAAACGTGATACCCGCATTTTCTTGCAAACGGTCAATCAAAGGCTGTCCCATTGCTGCCGCCGGTGTCGTGACCCCACCCTCACCAAGCTCCGGGTTGTTTAGCAGGCAAAGAGCCGCTTCTGCTAACATTTTTGAGGTCGACCCGTAGCCCGGATCGCGATCGCCTGCAACCGAGGTAATCAGCATTTCACCGCCCGCCCCCTGCGCTACAAAAATAGCCTCGTAATTACCAGCTTTACGCTCCTCAGGAGAGGGCCCTTCACCGGGCTTTAATGGACTCTCAGCTAAAGTTTTATCTTTAGCTACGAAATCTGCCAACGCCTTACCCTCATCGCCATCACCCGTAAGCATCATTTCGTCGTAAGCAAAATCTTCGCCGTAGGGATGACCCATCAGAAAGTTAGAGCGATGAATATTTTTGGTGTTAATCGCCGCCATAATAAAGGGCGCAGACCAACTCTTGAGCTCCTCGTCATATTGAGGCTGATCACCATCGGGCTGAGTTGGACCCGAAAAACCCTCTGTCAGCGCAAAAGGGTTCATCAATGTTGCAATAATTTCGGGCTGTGCTGCAGCTGCTGTCATGGTCGCTCGCAGCGAGGCAATCGTGCCGCCAGAAAAGCTGCCATTCATAGCGCGAACACGACCTTTCACCCGACTTACGGTATGCCCCGTGACCGCCTTGGCGTGTTCTTGGAGGTGGAATACGCCCAGATCAAACGGAATTGAATCGAAGCCGCAGGAATGCACGATACGAGCGCCAGAGGCCTTAGCTGCCGAGTTGTACATTGCAATGGTGTGGTGCATCCAAGCGGGCTCACCACTTAGATCGACGTAATCTGTACCGTGTGTTGCGCACTGCTTAACCAACTCCTCCCCGTACAACTGGTAAGGCCCTACGGTTGTAATCACAACACCTGCAGACTTGACCATAGCCTCGAGGGAAGCGGGATCATCACTATCAACAGCAATGAGTGGGATGGCATCAGAAATGCCCATCTCGCTGCGAACCGCAGTCAATTTTTCAATAGAACGTCCCGCCATGGCCCAGCTAAATTCAGCATTGGGATATTGCTCATTCAGATACTCGGCGACCAAACGCCCTGTGTAACCTGACGCACCAAAAACCACGACGTCGTACTGTCTTTCTGCATCCATAGCGAATCTTGCTCCGGTAAATAATCAACAGACCCTGTACGGGGTACAGGTGGGCGCTAGATAATGCGGGGATGCGAACCAAGGTACAACCCCCGGAGAGAGTTTCATGACCTTAGAGACATCACCTGCCGCCGAGCGCAATAGACAATTTATCGTAGACGTCCTCCAAACGGTTCTTCCGGACACTGGCACTGTTCTAGAGATTGCTAGTGGTACTGGGCAACACGCCGTTTATGCGGCACCCAGACTCAGCCCCCGAGTTTGGCAACCTAGTGACTGCTATCGCGACAGCCTCAACATGATTAATGACTGGTCTCACGCCGAACCCAGTCCCAACTTGCGCGACCCGGTATTGCTAGATGTTTTAGATCAGCCTTGGTCGGTAGAGACACAGCCAATGACGCCAGGGATCAGCGCTGTGGTCGCTATCAATATGATCCACATCGCGCCGTGGCGATGCTGTGAGGCGCTTATTGACGGCGCTCAACGCATTCTGCCTCCCAGCGGCGTGTTATACCTTTACGGCCCCTTCAAGGAACGGGGTGAACACACCTCCCCTTCAAACGCAGCCTTCGATCATAGTCTAAAAAGTCGAAACCATGAGTGGGGTATTCGAGATCTTGAGAAAGTCACCCTAACTGCCGCGGCACGGCAGCTAGAGTTAATCGAATGCATACCCATGCCTGCCAACAACCTATCAGTCGTTTTTAAGCGCCGCTGAGTGTAACTTCTGCCACCTGCGTATGCTCGGCACCCTGATCCAGGGCAATGTGCACCCGACGATCCAGCGCGTAGGCATCGATATCACCATCACCGGCAAGGGCCTGACTTTCCCCGTGGGCCGACACTGTCATTCGATTGGCAGCAACACCGGAGTCGAGCAGTTGCTGTGCCACGCGTTCCGCTCTCGCTAAAGACAGCGCCATATTACTTGCTGAATCACCCCGGGGGTCAGCATAACCCTCAATACGTACACTGAGATTCTCATTGCGAGTCAAAAAGGATGCCAATAAGGAGAGTCGGTCTTCTCCGCCAGCCGTTAAACGGCTGTCATTGGTTTTAAACAACATTTCGAGCTGCAGCTGTTCTAGTGCGAGTTTCGCAAATCGTTGTTGCTCTTCCTGCACGATTTCCAGATCAGCGTTGACCTTGTCCAGCTCGGTATAAGCCAATGCCAAGTCAGCTTGGGTGTTCAAAAGCGCCTGCTCGGTCACCTGCAACTCGTCTGCAGCAGCGACCTGATTGACCATCCAATCAGCGCCAATACCTCCCAACACGAAACCGATTGGCCCTGCCGCGGCTGTAGCGACCACAATAGTCGTCAGGGCCGTTAGATCCTGTTTAGTGGAAGTTTCGAGAGCAGCAGCCGGTTGAGCAGCGAGTAGCGTCGAAAGTGTTAAAGCAGATGTTGCGGCTAAATAGTTTTTCATAACAAGCTCCTGATGGTTAAAACTGATGTAATCACCTTGATCACCTAAACAATTTAAACCCAAGAGAAGGTGCCAGCCGTGGCGCAATCTGGTTAAGCTGGGACCAATTCTGCTCAAATATGGCAAGCTACAAAACACAACAAAGTGAGCACCTTGCGAAAAATCATTCACATCGATGCCGATTGTTTCTACGCAGCTATTGAAATGCGAGACGACCCCAGCCTGATTGACCGTCCGTTTGCTGTAGGTGGAAGCGCTGAAGGGCGAGGTGTACTCACTACTTGCAATTATCCTGCTCGGGAATTTGGCGTTCATTCAGCAATGCCCACATCTCAGGCTTATCGCCTGTGCCCAGACCTCGTTGTAGCTCCGGTTAACATTCCAAAATATCGTGAAGTCTCAGTACAAATGCATGAGATCTTTGAGCAGTTCACCGATGTCATAGAGCCTCTTTCCCTCGACGAGGCCTATCTCGATGTTAGCGACAGCACACTCTTCGATGGCTCAGCTTCGCGGATCGCCGAGGCGATACGCGAACAAATAAAAACTGAAATTAACATCACTGTATCCGCGGGCGTTTCGATCAATAAGTTTTTGGCCAAAGTCGCCTCGGATTGGAATAAACCCGATGGCCAAAAAGTAGTGACTCCCGATGAGGTTGATGCATTCACGGCAGCCCTCGAAGTGCGGGCGATCCCGGGGGTTGGACCCGTAACCGCTGAGAAACTCAAGCGCATGGGCTTTCAAAAATGTACCGACCTTCGCAATGCCGAAGCCCGAGTGCTTAAGCGGCGCTTTGGCAGTTTCGCTCAGACTCTTATAGAGCGCGCCCATGGTCGGGATAATCGACCGGTAAATACCAGCCGGATTCGTAAGTCACTCAGCGTAGAGCATACCTATACCCAAGACCTCAAAAACGGCCAACCTTGCTTTGATAAGCTACCGGGGCTGCTTGATGAGCTCAGGGGTCGAATCGATAAGGGTAAGCTGGCCCCGCGGATTCAGAAAGCTTACGTAAAAATTAAGTTCAGTGATTTCTCAACCACGACCGTTGAGCGCGTAGGCACCGCAGCAACACTGACCGACTATCAGGAACTGCTGGCAGATGGCCTTGCGCGACGCGACCTACCAGTACGCCTATTGGGTCTTGGTGTGCGTCTGAGCCCTGATTTTCCCGAGCACTTTGAACAATTGCCCCTACGAATGGAACATGACGATTACTAAGCGCCGAGCCGCGCACTTAGGTTAAACCAGATAGCCCACACCCCAATAAACAGCCATCGCCAACGTTAAGACGTAAATATGATTCCGGGTGACTAGGGCAACAACAGCCGCAGTAACAAGCCCTGCCCACTCATTAACTCCAGGAGCACTACCCCCCTCGGGACTCAGCAACATCGTCATCACTAATGCGGCCATCACAGCGGGGCCAACATATTCGAGCGCTTTGAGGGCTGAAGGTGGGAAGCTGCGATTGGACAACAGTAAAATAAAAACAGCGCGCATTGCGTAGCTGCCCAGACCCATCATAAAAATGGTAAGTAAAATCATCATCGGCGAAAACGCTCAAGCACCAGCCCTAAAACGAGCCCTGCTAATGCCGCAACCAGCAAACCACTTCGGCTAGGCATATCGGCCAATAAAAAAGTCACCCCCATAGCGAAGACCGCCACCGCCGCTTTTTGCCAGCTATCAATTGTGGTGACCAAAAGCCCCATAAATAAAACGGGTGTTGCAAAGGTAATATCCAGCCCGGGGGGCAACACCGGCCCCACAAACAGGCCCAGCGCTGTGAAGGTCATCCAAAAAATCCAAAAGGTCATACCCGCCGCGAGGTAATACCGGCGGAAATCGGCTGCGGGTAAGTCTTGCTTGCCCACACACAACGCAAAGACCTGGTCGACCAACATATAAGGCGCAAACCAGCGAAACCATGATGGCTGACGTTGCATGACCGGCGCCATTGAGAACGAATAAAACAAATGCCTGGCACCCACCACCAGTGCTGCTGTGGCAGCGGCGGCTATCGATGCGCCCTCCCCCAAAAGCGTAATCAATGTAATCTGTGCCGCCCCTGAAAACATTATGGGAGACGAACTCCAGCCCAGCCAGATCGCGACTCCCGATTCCCGCACGGCCAGACCAAAAACCAAGGCAAAGGGGATCGCAGGTATAACGAGAATCAACGCATCGAGAAAACCACGGCGGAGGTAGTTTGGTTCGGAACTGTTTGGGTCAGACAGCATTGTGCAACGGCATCAATCAGGTCTCTAAGAGAAATGTAACAGGGCCATCATTGATCAAGCTAACCTGCATGTTGGCGCCGAAGCGCCCTGTTGCAATATGGCCCTCATGCTGTGCCTTCATTAATTCAACAAAGTCATCGAAAAAACCACGTGCAGCTGCGGGTTCTGCGGAGCTTGAAAAGCTCGGGCGCGTACCCTTTTTTGTATCAGCCGCTAATGTGAACTGGGACACCAATAAGAGATCCCCAGCGACATCTCGTATCGAGCGATTCATACGATCCTCATTGTCACTAAAAACCCGATATCCAAGGAGACGTTCACCCATGCGCTTAATCCGTCCACTATCGTCGTCTTTTTCAAACCCCACAAAAACTAAAAGACCTGACCCAATGGCGCCGACGCGCTCAACATCCACATCAACAGCAGCCTCAACGACCCTTTGAATCAAGCATTTCACAGCGGGGGTAACTCACGACTAAGGCGCTCAATAATATTCCCCCGCGCCGCAGTGTCGTAAAGCTTAGCTGTTCCGACACCCCATACCGGTGCGGGCCAAGCCTCATCGGTGGCATAACGAGCAACAACATGAACGTGCAGCTGTGAAACAATATTACCCAGCGCCGCAGTATTTATTTTTTCAGCACTAAACACTCGCTGCATGGCCTTACCGAGAACTAGGGTCTCTTTTAGCAGCGTCGCCTGCTCAACCTCAGACAGATCAAACCACTCCGTCACTTCCGCAATCCGCGGTACAAGTACAACCCAGGGAAACCGTGCATCATCCATCAGCAGAACGTCACTGAGCCCCCAACGAACAACTCGATGAGTATCGGCAGCTAGCCGCGGATCGAGTTGAAAACCAGCAATCGCCATTGGATTAAAACGGGATGAGGGTAAAGCCCTCGTGCTGCAAACGCACATGGGCACCCATGGCAGACAAAGCGATAACAACTTCAGGGCGGATCTCGCCCCACCCAATTTTACGAAACGCCGCGGTTTGTCCGCATAAATAAATTTTCACTCCAGCGTCCTGTAACTGATTTAGCAGCTCCGTGTTCGGGTTGAGATCATTGAACCGCGCTTGATAGGCCTCGTCTGACAATAGGTCATTGGCGGCCATGCCATGGACAATAACGGCAAATTCAATATTTTCCTTGGGAATGCCCTGCTGAGCATACATGTTGAGAAACCGTGCCACTGAGGTGAGTTTAAGATTTCTATCCCCTGGAAAGTCCGCGGTTTTCCCTATATCAATGGAAACCTTGTAATGTGTTTCGGCATCCAGACTGTAAAAGCCCGCCGGGGGTATTAAAACCGGACCATAGTCGGGTATGACCGGACCCATTAACGGCTCTTTTTCGGCGTCGGCTTCACCTTCTTGTGCCAGCACAGCACTGGATAGAGCCACACCACCCCAACAAAAAATCACCAGTATCAAATGTCTTAACAGCATCGTATTTCCTTACTCACCGAGCAGAGCTGGAGTATGTTACTAAACTTTACCCATGAGACGGCTTTGCCACATCCCATGAATTAGATCGGTAGCCATCAAGGCTAACCTGCACCAAGTTCTAAGGTTCTCGTGTGGGTAATCCAGCCCTGTAAATAATATGAAAATCGTCGAAGGTGGCGCTCTAACTCGTTATCAAGGGCTTCAATAGCCGAGTCACCCCCCTGAGCATTGATCAGTGCAACCACATCGGCCTCAAGTTCATAGCCCACCCATTCAAAAGCAGGGTCACTCACATAAAGCGCGGGCACTCGCTTTGATAAAGTTTCATCCAAACCAGGCCCCAGTGCGACTGACTGTGCAGTCAAATCTGACACGACGCCCTCTGGCGTAAAGCACGCTGTCTGAGGTTCGGAGATTGCCAAAAGCAAAGGCGCCTGCCAGGCCCCTTCCTGCATAAGCGCCAAGACTCGACGATATTGATAGGACTCCAGCACGCCGTGGCGATTGGAAACAAGTTGAATCAGATCATTTGTTTCGCCCATCACCACCGACCATAAGGCAGACAACAGGTCGACCCCGGGCAGCGGATCCGTATGGTAAGGCTGAGTCAGGTCGCCAACGTAATGCAGCGCCCAACCCATGAATCGCCAACCCCAATACTCATGCCCGGTGGCAAAAGCTAAGCGTGCCAACTCTTCATATTGTTTAATCCGCCACAGCGGTAACGTTCGCTTGAGGCTGGGCTGCGCAAGCTGAGTAACCGCGTCCAAATGGTAGAAACCCATATGAAGCGGTGCCTGAGAACCGTAAGGAAGATTAGGATTACCAAAGGGTTGTTCTCCCAGCCCGTATCGAGCCCCCACGTCGGTGTCGTTGTCACTGTATAGCCCCACATCCATACCCAAGTCAGGCTCATCACTGGCGCTCGCTAAAATATAAGCAGGGCTAACGAGTGCCCCCACAGCGAGTGGTAAATAGGCGCGCTCCTGTACCGAGTCTCCACTGGGTAAATAGGAAAGGTCTGACCAGCCTAAAGTTTTTGCCTCAGACGAAATGACATCACCAGCCATCACTTGACGGTAAAGCCCGTAATCTAAGCGTGGACTGATTCTGAGTGCGGCAATAAACCGCCCTTGAAAATCTGTTTTATTTGACCCGTTAAAGGTGAGCTCCACGGGCGTCGGTGGGTACTCTGGATTGCCTTCAATCATTTCGATCTCTAGCCGCGCCAAAACGTCAGCAATACCTGCTGCTTCGGCCTTTAGAAAAACGTCTAGGGGCTCAACCACGACTCTGGACTGCATCAATGTGGCATCTGTGCGTAGCATGGGCCACGCAAGACTGGCATGGTCCGACCAAGCTGCTGCCTGATGACACGCTATTAAAGATATCGCCAAAAAGACAGATCGCATCAGCGCACTCCATCGCTCAAAAGATTAGCCAAACTCGCAGTTTTAAGGTTGTAATACAAGTCAGGGTAAACTGGCGTGGAGCCAAAAGTCTTGATCCGACGATAGTCTTACGCTCTATCGTGTATTACAGGAGATCAACCCACTATGAAGCTACCGTTTTTTGGACTGCTATTCCTTTTATTGTCGGCCTGTGGAGACGCTAAAATGCCCGATGACAACACGCAAAATGCCGTTGCACGGATTATTGCCGGTGCGACGGTCATCGACGTAAGAACGCCGGTTGAAATCGCCGGGGGGGCTCTGCCTGATGCGCTTACTATCGTCCACACCGATATCGTCGCCGGGGTCGCTGCCCTGGCACTGCCTAGCGATGCGCCTCTCGTACTTTACTGCCGGAGTGGTAATCGCTCGGGTATCGCTACTGCAGCGCTGCAAGCCGAGGGCTACACCCAAGTCACTAATGGCGGCAGCTATGTACAATTATCCGCGGCGCTTGAGCAGGCTATAACGCCTTAAGGTGCGCCGCCTTAGTCCCCCATGAATTCTCAAGCATCTGACAAACAGGCCGTTGTGTTTGGTTTAGGAGCCGTCGTACTTTGGAGTACGGTCGCAACGGCTTTTAATCTCAGCCTCGATTTTGTCACGCCCCTGACTTTAGTCACACTGGCGAGCGTTACCTCATGGCTTTTTCTAGGTGGCATTTTAGTGATCTCAGGTGATCTGAGAAGGCTGAGCGAAATCACCGCGTCAGAGTGGTTGCGGCTCTTAGCTTTGGGTTTAATCAATCCCACGCTGTACTATTTTTTGTTGTTTGGCGCCTATGCCAAGTTGCCCGCTCAGGAAGCTATGGCCATTAATTATACCTGGGGATTAGTGCTTCCTTTGCTTGCAGTGCCACTGCTGGGACAAGCGTTGCAGCGGCGGGATATTGGCTGCGCAGCCGTCAGCTACTGCGGTGTCTTTGTCATAGCAACCCGAGGAGATGTGCTGTCCTTTGAATTATCCGACCCCACAGGCGTAGGGCTGGCTATGAGCTCAACGGTTTTGTGGGCGCTGTACTGGATCGGCAATACACGCATCAATACGCCACCGATTCAAGGTTTATTCATTGGGTTTACTTCTGCTACGGCGGTGCTGCTCACCATAGCCGGGTTCACCGGGAGTTTGGTCAATCTGCCCTGGCAGGCTTTGGCGGGCGGCCTCTACATTGGCTTCTTTGAAATGGGATTGAGCTTTATTCTTTGGCTCAAAGCCATGAAGCTGACGCAAAATACCGCGCGTATTTCAACGCTAATCTTTTTGTCGCCACCACTGTCCTTGATTTTAATTTGGGCAATATTAGATGAGGTTATTAGAGGCTCAACGTTGGTGGGGTTAGCAATGATTCTTGCAGGGCTCGCCATGCAACATTGGCAGCGACCAACCGACTCATCAGTCTGAAGCGATTGACGCGGTCTTGAGTAAGGCAAAAACTGGTTGAGACTCCGTTAGATTTAATTCATCCAGTGATGCTCGGGTCATACGCACACGAAGACTTTGCCCATCTACTGCGACCAACACATCTGCAAAGGGCGATGCCCCATCGACTCGAATAGCCGTTACCACCGCAGGTAAAACATTGCGAATAGAGATGCCTTCGGGCTTTAGTAAAGCAATAGCGACATCCGTTGCGAAAACGCGTACACGAACATCGGCGCCGGGCATAGCAACCAAGCCCGAGAGGGATAACGACTGCCCTCCCAGAGTCAGGCTTGTGAGCTGATAATCAAGATCATGGGAAGTCACCTGTGCGGTAATAATGGAGCTAGCCTGCTCTCGACTGGCCACCTCGGGTAAATCGAGCTGCACTAAAACTTCAGTTACCGAACCCAACGCCGCGCACCTCCCCTCACGAAGCACCAGCAGCTGATCAGCCAGCTGAGTCAACTCATCGAGAGTATGGGCAACGTAGACGGTGGGAATGTGGAAACGGTCGATCACTCGACGCAAGTAAGGCATCAATTCGACCCGATAGCCCATGTCCGCCGCCGAAAGCGGTTCATCGAGGAGCAGTAGCTGAGGAGAACTCATGAGTGCTCGCGCAAGTGCTACACGCTGACGCTCTCCCCCGGACAGCCCTTCAGGTGTGCGCGGGAGTAATCCCTCGATGCCTAACGCGCTAATCACCTCAGTACGGGGTAACAACTGGCCCGCCGCACGGTCGGCGGCAAAGTTTAAATTACCCTCCACCGTGAGATGAGGGAATAAACGGGCGTCTTGAAAAACCATGCCGATGCGACGCTTGTGTGGCGGCACAAAAATGCCTCGATTGCTGTCCAACCAAGTACTGTTGCCAAATTCAATGACGCCACGTTCGATGGGATCTAATCCTGCCAGCAGCCTAAGCAGGGTAGTTTTCCCCGCGCCGTTATTACCGAGAACCCCAAGAACTGTATGAATATTTAACGCTTGTGTGATTTGAAGAGAAAAATCGCCGAGGTTTTTTTCGAGATCAATGCGCAATACCGCCATCGCTTTAAACTCCCGATCCCAAGCGGAAAGAAAAACGACGATTTAGAGCATAGACCACCAGTAGTACGACAAAAGAAAATGCCAGCAAAATAGCGGCCATGGTGTGGGCGCTGCCGTAATTTAGGGTTTCTACAGCCTCATAAAGCGCCACTGAGATCACGCGAGTCTCACCCGGTATATTGCCGCCAATCATCAATACCACTCCGAACTCGCCCAAAGTGTGTGCAAACACCAATACTGCCGCTGTGAGATACCCCCGCCTAGACAGTGGCAAAACCAAGCGAAAAAAACGGTCCAGTGGCGACGCACCCAAGGTCGCTCCGGCCTCAAGTACGCCCGAACTAACACTAGAAAAGGCACCTTGAATCGGTTGTGTTGCAAAAGGCAGGGAATAAATTACTGAAGCAATGACCAAGCCTGTAAAACTAAAATTCAGAGGCTCACCTGTGAGACTAAACCACCAGGCTCCGGGGCCACTTTCGGGTGCAAACAACAGAAGCAGATAGAAACCCATGACCGTGGGGGGCAGCACCAAAGGCAAGGCAATCAAGGCCTCGACCCAGCCAATCCAGGGCCGCTGAGAATGCGCCAACCACCAGGCCAGAGGTGTCGCCAGAACCAACAAAATGACTGTGGTCAAACCCGCCAGCTGCGCCGTTAGCAAGAAGGCCTGCCAATCAATATTCATGCTGCTTATCACCCTCCCTCTACCACATAGCCCAGAGCACCCAGCATAACCGAGGCCTTTTTAGATAAAAGGAAATCTCTGAAACTTTGTGCGGCGGGATGCATGTCTTGATTGTTTACAACCACTAGCGCCTGTTCAATAGGTTGATGCCACTCCTCAGGTATAACCCGATAGTGTTGTCGTGAAATGTCTTTAGCCAAGACTTGGGAAAGGGCGACAAAACCGCCGGGAACTGCCCCTGATGCGATCTGAGTAAAAGTCGAGCCAATATTTTGGCCTCTAACCACCCGCAAGCCCGCTGACTGCCCTGGAAAGCGCGCCATGACCTCAGACGCCGCCCGCCCGTAAGGTGCCAGTAACGGATTGGCAAGGGCCACACTATCAACAGCGGTCAAGAACGCTTCAGGATCGGGGACATCTTCAGCACCGGGAACCCACAACACAATCCTGCCTCGGGTATATACAGCGTAGCTCTGGTCAACCCCAAAGTTCTGGGTAACCAACGCCAGAGGGCGATCGGTGTCTGCCGCCAAAAATAGATCTACCGGAGCGCCCTGCGTAATTTGCGCATAAAGCAAGCCCGTAGAACCAATGACAAGCCTGATGGGCACCCCGGTCTTATTCGTAAAATCTGCCGCCAACTGCTCAGCAGCGCCAGCAAAATTAGCTGCCACCGCAACCGCCAAGGGTTTCTCAAGCGACTGCTCGGCGTAGGAGGCCACCCCATGCAGACATGAGACTAGCAGTGCTAGGCGTCCAGCCCATCGTATGATCAAACTCGTCATACCTGCCCCTCGATTCCAAAAAACCTCAGATATGAAGCACGTGGATTCACAGGGCAGGCTTAGGTAGACGAGGCCGGTAGCACACCCAATTCACTCAATCGCTCCTGCAGATAGCTTTCTGCCGTGTAGCGAGCCGACAGTTTTACCTCGGGTCGTGGATGAAGAAACAAGGGTAACGACATGCGCCCAATAGTCTGCGATTTAGGGCTGTGAACCACCCGGTGGGTCGTAGAGGGTAACCAGCCACTCAAAGCCTCCTGCAACATATCTCCAATATTCACTAGCAGCTGTTCAGGTTGATTGGGTGCCTTGATCCATTCGCCATTGCGCGCACGAATTTCCAGCCCCGGTCCATCTGCCGCGGGCAACAACGTCAGCAAGTTAATGTCCTCATGGGGCGCAGCCCGAGGCGCTGACATTTCATCAGGCATTGGCGGATAGTGCAGTACACGCAGCATGCTTTGACGGCTGCTTTCAATCATACCGCTTAGGGGCTCACTCAAATTCATCATCACTTCTGGCGGAGCCTCGCGCTCGATGTGAGCCAAAAGCTCACCGGCAAAGTCAACGGCCTGATGAAAGTGAGCGGTTAGGTGGGCTTGTAGCTCTGGGGGACAACGACCCCAGGAGTAGTACTGGAAATATTCTTTAAAATCGCGCTGAGGACTGCCCTTGGCATGCTCCGCCACTTGCAAAGAAAAGTAACCGTCCTGCTGGACGGGGTCCATAGCATAAGCGCTAGCAACGCCCTCAGAAAAATAGTCCCGCCACTCCCCGTAAATAGCACGGACGCGGGGCATATTTAACGGGTGATCCACCAAGGCACCGAACCCAAAATCTCGCAATGAGTCGACAAAGAGCCGAGGGAAGTTAGGGTCCTTGCAAGAAATCAGTGGAAGAACCGATGCCTTAAGAGACATGATCTATGAACCCAGCGACAGAAAGAGACCGGCTAGCGCGGCACTCATTAAATTAGACAGCGTTGCCGCCAGCAAAGCTCGCAATCCAAATCGCGATATCTCATCACGACGCGCCGGGGCAATAGCACCTAAACCGCCTAATAAAATCGCGATTGAGGATAAATTAGCGAAACCACACAACGCAAAAATAATAATCGCAGAGGCCACAGGTGAAAACTGATCAGCGATATCCGTGTAGGCCACATAAGCAACAAATTCGTTGAGGACTAGCTTTTGGCCAATCAGACTTCCAGCCATTGTCGCCTCAGACCAGGGCACACCCAACAACCAAGCCAGCGGTCTAAAAACAATGCCCAGCAGCCCTTCCAAAGAGAGATCTGTCAGCCCTACCAGGGAGCCACCCCAGCCCAACAACCCGTTTACCAGCGCGATCAAGCCAATAAACGCTATCAGCATAGCGGCAATAGCACCCGCCATACGAAACCCATCCATGGCACCACTGGCTGCGGCATCGACGAGATTTACGTAACTGTCACGCTCAGGCCCTTCACCCCGCTCGGGCCGGACAGGAACATCTGTTTCCGGCTCAAGCAACTTGGCCATCAGCAGCCCCCCAGGAGCCGCCATAAATGATGCCGCGAGAAGGTATTCAAGTGGGATGCCCAAAGCGGCATACCCCGCCATTACCGACCCCGCAATAGAGGCCATGCCGCCCACCATAATGGCAAACAGTTCAGAAACCGTCATGCCGGCCAAGTAGGGGCGCACGACCAGTGGTGCCTCCGCCTGCCCCACAAAAATATTGGCTGAGGCCGACAGCGACTCGGTGTGGCTAGTACCTAAAATTTTCTTTAATGCACCCCCGAGTGTACGGATGATCCAGTGCATGACACCGATGTGATAAAGCACGGCGATTAAGGCGCTAAAAAAAATGACCACTGGCAAAACGCTGAAAGCAAAAATAAAGCCGAGATTACTGTCGACAGAAACCAAACCTCCAAACATGAAATCGATGCCTGCTCGGCTGAAGCCTAACAAGACTGCTATTTGCTCGGACGCAATGTTGAGGCCCGCCTGACCCCAATCGCTGAACAGGGCTACGTAACCAATGAACACCTGAAGTGCAAAAGCTAGACCCACTGTGCGCAGGTTGATCGCTCGGCGGTTAGAAGACAACAACCAGGCCACCAGCAGTAAAAACCCAATACCTAACAGACTACTCATAAGCCCCGCCCTAAACCTGAAAAACAATAAACACGATAAGTTTTTCCCATATCATGTGTTGAGCGCGTTTATCGCAGGGGCACTCGAGTCAGAGGCAGCCAACGCAGCGCCTGAGACCTCAGCCTCTAACACTGTTAAAAAAGCCTCATAGTCACCGCCACAGGCCTCCAGTTTTTCCGAATCCAGCAGCGTTCGAAAGCCGTCGTTGCCCTGCTCAACAACCAGTGGCAACTTACCCAGAGTGTAGGCCGCTAAATCGGGACTTTGCTCGTCACGGTGTAACCATTGAAGTTTGCAAGACAGGCCTGAGTCTTTACGCCACCCAGATTTTCCAATGGGATTCCAACCATGACTGATATCGCACAGAGCACAGTGCCGGGTACCCGCAAGCTTTCCCAAGGCATAGCCGAGCTCCCCAGAAAGGGTGCCATCTGCATCATAAATCGCAAAATACCGAGGGGTCACTGGTTACTCCGAACACCCTATGGTGCGCTGAGAAGAATGAGTTGGGGCCGCCCCCAGATAATACCCCATGATGCACTAAAGCCACACCGTTGACGGTTCCACTGCAACCCCATAAACGGTCTGTGGCTTTTACCGGTTAGAATCCAAGGCCTTGCGCTCTAGTGGCGGTAGGATAAATTCAACGAGAGCGACCCAAACGCGCTGAAATCGTTTTTGAGAAAGGCTGTCTAATGTCACGCGCAAAAGCCAGTTCTTCTGTGAAAAATTGGTCTTCTGCAACAAGGTAAAGCGTTAACAATCCAAAAGTTATGAAGGTGCAACAACCGTGTTAAGACAATTGATATTCTCCTTTTTAAGCCTGCTGATTGGCTTGGTATGCAGCTCTGCAAATGCCTGGTGGGACGATGGGCACCAACAGGTTTGTGAACAAGCTGTTGCGCAAGTCCAGCCCGCTACCCTAGCGGCGATTGCAGACCTTCTCGATGCACCTTTAGGAGAGCTATGCAGTTGGGCTGACGAAATCAAAGGCCAACGTCCCGAAACCCGCCAGTGGCATTACCTTAATGCCCCTCCCGATACCCTAAGCATTGGCAATGCTCCCCGTCCTGAAGGCGGCGATATTATTGCTGCACTCAACGAACAAATTCATCGCCTGAAGCACGCCCCCACTAATCAGCGCCGAGAGGCGTTGTTGTGGGTAGGACATCTGATTGGAGATCTGCATCAACCGCTGCATTTGGGCTATGCCAGTGATTTGGGTGGGAATACCTACCGCTTGGAATTACCCGAGGAGCTAGCTCTGCAATTGAACGAAAAACGTGAGCGAGTAAGTATGCACGCCGTATGGGACGGTCTGATTCTCAGGTACCAAGACCAACCGTCTGTAGCGGCTACCGCTACGCCCATTGAGCGACCTTTGCTGCTAAACCCCGAGGTCGAGATCATAGCTTGGGCCGATGAAACGCTATCGGTGCTCAATGACGCTAAAGTACATTACCGCCACGGCACTAGGCTGCAAACCCTGACCAGCCAGTATTTGATCAGCAACCGTTCCGCAGTTGACCTACAAATACGCAGAGCAGCCACGCGACTTGCCGCATTGTTAGATTGGGCTTTTAGTCAGTCAAAACGATAAAAAAAGGGCGCCCAAAGGCGCCCCATTGTGGGTTGTCGGGCACTCAGAACCGATAGTTCATACCAACCCGGATCTCCCAAAGCGAGGCATCACCGATGCGCGTTTGCGCCTGTCCGTTAGCCTGCTGATCCTGCGTTACGCCATAAGGGAAAATGGGCTTCTCCATAATCCCCCAGTCATCGTTGACTAAGTTCGTCAGGTTATCAACGACAATAAACGCACTGCCTTTGTGTCCATCGGAAAACCCAGGGAACTCCTGTGAAACACGCAGGTCCACTTTGAACCAACTGCTACCCTCTTCTTGATTGCGTGTGCCCGGCTCCACAAGAACATGGTCAACGAAGTCGAGATAGGGCGTAAAGCCGTAGGCCCCGATGGTGCCATCAGCCCCCTCAAGAGTGATGCTGTAGGGGTAGCCTGAATTGCCTTGGGCAAAGACCGTGAAACGAGTGGCGTTGTTACCAAACCATTCAGTCGAGTAGTTAAGAACTGCGGTAAAGCGATGCTCTATATTGTAGTTTGACGTAGACAAGACCTCTTCTTCAGGGTCATAGAAGGTGCGATTGACGTAGTTGGAAAACGCCACGGATGACGTCATTGGATTCACATCCTTTGCATCAGTCCACGCGTAGCCAAGTCGCATATCTAGACCAAAATCCCAGGCCTTAAACAAACTCACCGACAGCGACTCCGATTCATTGCCTTTGGAACTGTTGGTTAAGACAAACGATGACGTCCGAACACTATCGTAGATTGGGTAGCCGTTACCAAAGTCGTTGAACTCACCCGTAAATTCCAGGTCGCCGTGCTTATAAATTGCCGTGTCCTCGCCTCGAGTAATTTGAGCATCGGCACTCAGTACATAGCCATTGCCCATCTCCCAAGTTGCACCAAGGGCATACTTCCACTCTGTCGGTGCTTCAAAGTCTGGATCGAGGTAGACGATCTCAAAGTTACTGCCATCTCCCGCCGCAACCTGTGCCGCGAGATTCTCAGGGACACCGTAGCCCGGCCCACACGTGGGTGCGGTATCTTCACAATAAACATAGTTTTGTGCGAATAGATCGACCCCGCCACGATCGGGTCCACGGTCCTGAGTCTGCACCGCCGTAGTGTTGGTGTTTGAGTAGACGTTGGAGTACCAAACATTAGGGTTGCCGCCTGAAAATAAGCCAATTCCGCCGCGAACAGTCACTGCATCGGAAGCGTCCCAGGTGAAGCCAAAGCGAGGCAACAGCAGATCAATACCGTCGAGGGTCGCGGTATTTGAGAAACCGTAGTCAGCGACAAAGTCGGGGTTCTCGTTGGGCACATCGTCAGTTTCGTAATAGTCATAGCGCAGACCAAAAGTCAGCAATAGGCTATTGGTCACCTGCCATTTGTCTTCGATGTAAAAGCTGCTGACGTCGTAGCTCCAGTCAACCGCCGCGTCGAGCTCGTTGTTACTCAGGGCATTACCGTAATAAACCCGGGCCGCGAGACCGTTTTCAAAATCATCAATACTGTTAAAACGCATCTCGGTATCGGTGTGCTGATAAAACAGGTTGTATACCTCGATAGACTCGCGCTCGAAGCCTCCCGTAATGGTGTGGTCACCGAGGTTGTAGTAGCCACGCAAAACCATTTGGTCGGTGTCCCACTCGAGGTCATTGGCCTGACGACTGTCGTCTTGACCCAGATAAACCGTCACGCCGTCGCCCGCACGAATTTGCACCTCACCAAATTCGGGACCCGATACCGACTGCTGGAGAAAATCAACGTTGCTGATGGAGTAGCGCACTTCTGTCGAAAAGTTAGCGGTCCAATCGGAGTACCAGTTGAGGGTGTATGACGTGAGTTCTGAACCCCGCTTGTAAAAGTGCTTGTCAAATTCGAACTCGTTCAAGTCACCGTCTGAAGGCGAAAAGTTAAAGGAATCGTTGTACATGTAAGTAAAGGCAAGACGCTGGGTATCGGTGGCGTACCAATCAATCTTCGCCAGATACTTTTCATCTTCGAAGTCGAAGGCTTCGGCTACTGTACGACCGGCTTCATATCCATAAACATCGCTGGAAATTTGTGCGATACGGTCTAGCTCTGCCTGTGATATCAGCACCTCGTTAACCGCCCCCGAACCAATTGAACCACGATCATTGAGGTCGGCACCGTCGTACTTTTCATAGGCACCATAGAAAAACAGCTTGTCTTCAATGAGCGCACCACCGAGTTCAAAACCCCAGCGTGTCTCCTCATAATCCTGAGACTCGATACTGTCCCCCTCCAGCTTGTCACCACGCAGGGAATCGGAGCCATAATCAAAAAATACTGAGCCCGACAGCTCATTGGCACCTGTCTTTGTCACGGCATTGACGTTACAGGCGGAAAATCCACCGTAAACAACACTCAT
>Ga0209374_1001951_pt1 | contig 18829 bp, 10 predicted proteins | sample SaaInlLV_DNA_10m_FD_184683 | JGI IMG/M metagenome (GOLD analysis project Ga0209374, IMG submission 184683) | Marine microbial communities from expanding oxygen minimum zones in the Saanich Inlet - SI075_LV_DNA_10m (SPAdes) (version 2) | ecosystem: Environmental > Aquatic > Marine > Unclassified ... | reverse complement strand
AGCTTGAACTGGGGAATCCCAAAAGTCAGTAGACCACCAATTTCTGGGTAACGATCAAATACGGTGGCCTTCACGCCGTTGCGCGTCAGAACATCAGCACAGCCCAGTCCGGCGGGACCCGCTCCAATGATGGCTACTTTTTTGTCAGTGGGGATAACGTTAGAAAGATCTGGGCGCCACCCCATCGCTAACGCGGTATCGGTAATATATTTTTCTGAGTTACCAATCGTGACGGCACCAAACCCGTCGTTAAGCGTGCAAGCGCCTTCACACAGCCGGTCTTGCGGGCAGACCCGACCACAGACCTCAGGCAAGGTATTGGTTTGATGACTCAGCTCTGCTGCCTCGAACAGATTGCCCTCTGCTAACAGCTTTAACCAGTTCGGAATGAAATTATGAACGGGACACTTCCACTCGCAATAGGGGTTGCCACACTCTAAGCAGCGGTGTGATTGCTCAGCGGCTTGGACTTCAGTAAAAGGATCATAGATTTCCACAAACGCTTCGGTTCGGGTTTCCATGTTCTTTTTACCCGGGTCTTTCCGGTCAACCTCCAGAAACTGAAACGGGTTTGCTAAACGCGCACTCATATGGGTATGCCTCAGTCTGTCTCACGTAATCGCGAGAGGAGTTGATTAATATCGGCCGCCTTGGGTTTAATCAACCAGAACTTACCGACGTAGTCTTCGAAGTTTTCGAGCAGATGAGCGCCCCAAGCTGAGTCAGTTTCGTCTACAAACTCGCGGATGTTGTCACGCAAAAAGTGACGATGCGCTTCCATAGACTCAGCCGCTACGCGATGGATTTCGACTAATTCGCTGTTATACCGATCAATAAACGCGCGGTCTTCGTCTAGGACAAAGGCCAAGCCACCGGTCATACCCGCACCAAAGTTGACGCCGGTCGGGCCCAGTACCGTCACAAGCCCACCGGTCATGTATTCACAACAGTGATCGCCCGCACCCTCAATTACGGCGTGAGCACCCGAATTGCGCACGGCAAAGCGCTCACCCGCGACACCTGCCGCGAAAAGACGCCCACCCGTCGCACCGTAGAGACAGGTATTGCCGATAATGCTGGTGTGCCGACTTTCAAAGCGGCTGCCCCGGGGAGGGAAAACAACCAACTTACCTGCCGCCATGCCCTTACCGACATAGTCATTGCTGTCGCCCTCGAGATACATGTGCAGTCCGCCGGCGTTCCAGACGCCAAAACTCTGCCCTGCAGTACCGGTCAACCGAATGGTAATGGGATTAATTTCCATCCCCGTATTACCATGCCGTTTTGCAATTTCACCGGACAGCCGCGCACCGATCGAGCGATCGCAGTTGGTAATGCTATAGGCGAATTCACCACCGCTCCCCGCGTCGATCGCAGGAAGAATATCGGCAATCATTTGGTTCGCTTTATCGGCGGTGTCGAACGGATCGTTGCTGTCGACCTGACAATACTGCGGTTGATCTGTCGCCTCTTCGTCAACCCACAAAATGGGGTCTAAATCCAAGCTCTGTTGTTTCGCAGTCTCACCCGGAAGGCGCTCTAGTAGATCAACCCGACCGATTAAGTCCTCCAGTTTGCGGACACCCAACTTGGCGAGCCACTCTCGGGTTTCGGTGGCCACAAACGTAAAGAAATTCACCACTCGCTCGACGTCACCCACAAAGTGCGTTTCCCGCAGCTGGGCATTCTGAGTGGCGACACCGGTCGCACAATTATTAAGATGGCAAATACGCAAATACTTGCAGCCCATCGCCACCATCGGTGCGGTCCCAAACCCAAAACTTTCCGCGCCCAAGATGGCCGCTTTCACCACATCGAGCCCCGTTTTCATCCCGCCGTCGGCCTGCAATCGCACCCGACCACGAAGACGGTTACCGCGCAATGTTTGCTGCACCTCTGCCAGACCCAGCTCCCATGGCGAGCCCGCATAGCGGATTGAGGTGAGCGGGCTGGCAGCTGTGCCGCCGTCATAACCTGAGATAGTGATTAAATCGGCATAGGCCTTTGTGACACCGGCAGCAATCGTGCCGACACCGGGCTCCGAGACCAGTTTTACCGAGACCAACGCGTCAGGGTTCACTTGTTTTAAATCGAAAATCAGCTGCGCCAGATCTTCGATTGAGTAGATGTCATGGTGTGGCGGTGGCGAAATGAGCGTCACACCGGGCACCGAATAGCGAAGCCGCGCAATGAGCTCATTGACCTTGCCGCCCGGCAGCTGACCACCCTCACCCGGCTTCGCCCCTTGGGCCACCTTAATCTGCAGCACCTCGGCGTTGACCAAATAATGCGGCGTCACGCCAAATCGGCCGGAGGCGATTTGCTTAATCTTGGATACGCGGTTGGTACCAAACCGGCGGGGATCCTCTCCGCCCTCACCACTATTGGATCTGGCGCCAATTTGATTCATGCCCATGGCGAGAGACTCATGCGCTTCCGGTGAGAGCGCGCCGAGCGACATACCCGCGGAATCGAAACGACGGAATATCGCCTCTATTGGCTCCACTTCCTCAAGGGGCACGGGTGTCTCTGCCAGCTTCAGCGTGAGCAAATCACGCAAAGCGGCCACCGGCCGGTCATTACAGTGCGTCGCATAGGCTTGATAGTCACGATACTCGCCGCTCACTACCGCAGACTGCAGACTCATGACTACATCCGGATTGTAAGCGTGATACTCCCCTCCGTGGACGTACTTGAGGAGCCCACCTTGGTCCATCGTTTTACGACGAGATCGGGCGCGGCTCGCCACTTGCCATTGGTCCTTTTCTAACTGCTCGAGCGATACGCCACCGATTCGCGACGTGACGCCAGTGAAAGCGATGTCCACCAATTCACTATCGAGCCCCACGGCCTCAAACAGCTGCGCCCCACGATACGAATTAACGGCCGAGATGCCCATTTTGGACATGATCTTGAGCAGACCTTTGTTAATCCCCTTTCGGAAGTTTTTCTGGCAGACCTGAGGATCACCCAGTAGCTCATTGCGCGCCAGGAGGTCTTCGATAACGCTATAAGCCACATAAGGATAAATGGCGGTTGCACCAAACCCCAACAAACAGGCCACATGGTGCGAGTCACGCGCGCTGCCAGACTCGATCACCAGGTTGCACTCGGATCGCAAACCCACTCGAATTAAATGATGATGCACCGCACCCGTCACTAACAAGCTGTGGACGGGGACTCGCGTCTCGGCAATTTGCCGATCGGATAAGACTAAAACCTGAAACCCTTCGTGAATCGCAGCCTCTGCGCTGGAGCAGAGTGCTTCCAGTGTGTCGCGTAAATTGGCTTTACCGGGATCATAAGTCGCGTCGAGCACCGTGCTGCGCAATCCAGTCTCTGATAGTTCGACAATCGTCTGGAATTTTGCCTGCGACAAAACGGGGGACGTCAGGCTAATTCGTTCGGCATGCTCCGCGGACTCGATGAACACGTTCCGCTCCGGCCCAAGATCCACTTCCAGTGACATCACAATGGACTCACGCAACGGATCGATAGGCGGATTGGTCACCTGAGCAAATTTCTGACGGAAAAACTCGTAGAGCGACCGCTCCTGCCGAGACAGCACCGCCATTGGCGTGTCATCGCCCATTGAACCGACTGCCTCGTTGCCTGACTCAGCTAAGGGCCGCAGTACTTGATCTCGCTCCTCAAAACTGACCTGAAACATTTTTTGATACATATCGAGCTCTGCACCCGATATGGCGGCTACCGCCTCGCCCGCAAAGCTACCTGAGATGAGTCGGGCATGTTGCCGTAACCATTTTTTGTAAGGCTGTCTTGTCTTGAGTAACTCGTCCATGTCCTCGGTGTGAAGGACCTTTCCTGTTTCGGTATCCACCACTAAAATCTGTCCCGGGCCTACTCTCCCTTTGGCAATGACTTGCTCGGGTCGATAACCATGGGTACCAATTTCTGATGCGACGGTGATGAACCCATCGTCGGTCGTCACCCAGCGCGCCGGGCGTAATCCATTTCGGTCCAGCAAACAGCAGGCGTATCGGCCATCCGTCAGGACAATACCCGCTGGGCCATCCCAGGGTTCCATATGCATCGCGTTGTATTGATAAAAGGCTTTAAGATCCGGATCGATGCCTTCAATATTTTGCCACGCCGGGGGAATCAGCATGCGTAGGGCGCGCGGTAATTCAATACCGCCAGTGGTGAGGAGTTCGAGCATGTTATCGAGGCTCGAAGAGTCTGAACCCTCGGTGTTGACCAACGGCACCAGCGATTGCAAATCAGGGAGGAGTGGCGAGGCCAGCTTAGGCGTGCGAGCTCTAGACCAACTGCGATTCCCTTCAATCGTATTAATCTCACCATTGTGCGCCAACATGCGAAACGGCTGCGCCAGCGGCCAGCGCGGTAGCGTATTCGTCGAAAAGCGCTGGTGGAACACGCACACTGCCGTCTCCAGCGAGGGGTCATTGAGATCCGGGTAAAAACGCGCCAGATCAGCGGGCATCACCAAACCTTTATACGAAATCACGCGATCAGAGAGGCTACAAATATAAAAGTCGGGATCGTCGACGACCACCATTTCTGCGCGTCGGCGCGCCGTGAATAATTTCCCTAGGCAGTGCTCATGATCAATGTCTGTTGCATCGACAAAGACCTGTTCGATGCGCGGTAACTGATCAAGTGCAATTTCACCGCAGACATCCGGTTCGACTGGCACTTCGCGCCACCCCAATACCGAGAGACCCTCGGCACCCAAGGCGGACGTCATCGCCTCACGCGCCTGAGTCTGAAGCGCAGGGTCCTGACTGAGGAACAGCATGCCGACCGCATAATGATCGCTGAGATCAATGCCGAGCGTTGTCTTGGCCTGAGCGCGCATGAACGCATCGGGCATCTGGAGCAATAACCCGCAGCCATCACCCGTTCGACCATCTGCCGCAATACCACCGCGGTGTGTCATACAGGTTAACGACTCGATTGCCGTTTGCAGCAGGCGATGACTCACCTCGCCCTTAATGTGGGCGATCAAACCGAATCCACAGTTATCCCGGAATTCTTCGGGGCGGTAGAGACCTCGCGGCGCTGTCGCAGCGCCGGCGTCGGATGTTAAATCATGAGTCATAACACGTTTCGTCTGTGAACCAGCGCGTCAAGCCGGCGAAACGACCCCATACAGGGCCAGAACAAAAGGGGACGTAGTGTACACGCCCTAAAAGGAGCGCTCAATTGCCGTTATTTTCGCCGATCAAGCGTCGATTACGCTGGCAATGTCGTCTAGTGAGACGTCTTCAGACACACACGCTTTACCCAACTGATTGAGTAAAATATAGCGGATTTTACCCGCAGTGACTTTTTTATCGCTCGCCATGGCATCTAAGAAGCCAGCGGCAGTGAGCCCAGCGGGTGGTTTAACGGGCAAACCGACCTGCTGCTGAAACGATAAGAGCTGATCGACCACGCCTGGTTCGAGATCGCCTCGGCGTTCCGAGAGGCGCGCTGCCATGACCATCCCCGCTGCGACGGCTTCGCCATGAAGCCACTCTCCGTATCCTTGAAGGCGCTCAATAGCGTGCCCAAAGGTATGCCCAAAATTCAAATGGGCTCGCACCCCTCGCTCCTGCTCATCCTCCATCACAACAGCCGCTTTAATCGCACAACTGCGCTCAATGGCCGATGCCAAAGTCGGTATATCGCGCGCCTGTAACGCACTGACTTGGGCCACCAACCAATGAAAAAACGCCGCGTCACGAATCAGTCCGTACTTAATGACCTCAGCCAGTCCTGCGGCATACTCTCGATCCGGCAGTGTGGACAAGGTGTCGAGATCGATGATGACGTGTTTGGGTTGATGAAAAGCGCCGATCAGATTTTTGCCCATGGAGTGGTTAACCCCCGTTTTACCACCCACCGACGAATCGACCTGGGCCAGCAGGGTCGTCGGTATCTGAACAAAGTCCGCGCCACGTAAAAATAGCGACGCGGCGAATCCGGTCATATCGCCGACAACACCTCCGCCGAGCGCCATGAAAAGACTTTGGCGTTCGTGACGATCCGCCAGCGCGGCATCTAAAATCTGCTGCACCGAGGCCATCGATTTATGCTGCTCACCGGCGGGTAAGGTAATGAGCGTTAACCGATCAAGTGCCGGTAGCGCCGACTGTAAACGCTGTGCGTACAACGGACCGACCTGATCGTCGGTAACCAATACCACGCCGCGCGAACCAATCACCTCTGACCAGAGGCGGCTGTCGGTCAACAACCCGGTACCAATAGCAATAGGATAACTGCGATCTTTGCCGTTATGGCTGCCGCCATCGGCACCAAGATTAACGTCTACTGTATGAAACTGTTCCGACATCGATAGATCGCTCTCGAATAATGGTCAGGAGGTGTTTTACAGCAACAAACTGCGCTCGACCAATTGAGCTTGGATTTGCTTCGCAACTTTTCTGGCGTTACCCGACCCCCCCGACACAATGACGTCTGCCAGCGCGCGATACAGCGGCGCTCGCTCGGCCATCAGCCTGGCAAGCGTCTCCGCCTGGTCGCCACATTGTAACAAGGGGCGACCTTCGCCTGACCCCGTTCTTTTAATTTGCTGCTCAAGACTCACATCAAGGTAGACCACCAATCCCGAGTTCGCCATTAATGTGCGATTTTCTTCACTCACCACTGCGCCGCCGCCGGTTGCAATCACCGCCTCAGGGCGTTGAGCAAGATCTTGAAGCACCGCACTTTCACGGCGTCGAAATCCAATCTCACCCTCCACATCAAAGATCCAGGGGATGTCGGCACCAGAACGAGCCACAATTTCTGCGTCTGAGTCGATAAAGGAGCAGCGCAATAACCCAGCCAGGTGCCGACCCACAGTCGACTTTCCCGAGCCCATAGGGCCCACCATATAAAGCCGAAAGGCTTTAGTGCTATTGGGCACCGTCAGTTCACCAAGGCTTCTGACAAAATTCTGGGCGTAATAAAAATGAGCATTTCCGTTTTTTGTTGTGTGTTGGCAGTGCTTTTGAACAAGTTGCCGAGGTAAGGAATATCGCCAAGCAGCGGAACTTTTGCAACCTTAACGAGCTCCTCATTCTTGAAAACCCCACCCAACACCACGGTTTCGCCGTTTCCGACAAGCACCTGCGTTGTCAGCTCTGTGGTGTCGATCGTCGGAATAAACCCACCATTACCACTCGGCACTAATGCACCCACCGAATCCTGATTGACGATCAAATCAAGCAAAATGCGATCGTCCGGTGTGATATTCGGTGTCACATCCAGTTTCAAAACCGCCTCCTTAAACGCCGTTGTCGTGGCACCCGACGCGGCCCCCTCTTGATACGGGATTTCAGTCCCCGACTTTATACTGGCCTTCTGTTTATCACCAGTAATCACCTTTGGCTGCGAGACCACCTCTCCCTCGCCAGATGCTTCCAACGCCGACAGCTCGGCAGTGAGAAATAGGTCAGTGGAGGTAAACCCAACGGCAAAACCTGATGTCGCCTCAGCAACGCCCAAGTCGACCAACGGTGCGGTGGGCATCGCAATGGGGTTAGCCCCTCCAATCAGCTGATTGTTGAGGCTTGTCACACTGGCCGTATCGCCTGCCACCGAGGTGAATTGGTCGGACCCTGCATTGAGGTAACCCCCTCCCCAGCGAATGCCAAGTTGCTCGTTAATATTGGAAGACGCAATCACGATACGCGCCTCGATCATGACCTGACGGATAGGAATATCGACCTGCTCAATCAGCGCTCTGATCTCCGCCAGCTTAGCGCCGGTATCCGTGACCACAATCGAGTTCGTGCGATCATCGACGACCACCGAACCCCGCTCAGAAATTAAGGCGCCCCCCTCTTCTGAGCCCGCTTGAAATAGCCCGACGACATTGCTCGCCTTTGCATACCGGATACGAATAAATTCTGATTGCAGAGGCGCCAGCTCAGCCATTTGCTTATTCGCTTGAATTTCTTGGCGCTCCCGCTCAGCCAGCTCCTGAGTGGGCGCCACCATTAACACATTACCGATCTGGCGACTGTCGAGACCCCGAGTTTTGAGCACCAGATCAAGCGCTTGATCCCAGGGGACATCATCTAGGCGCAACGTAATACTCCCCTCCACAGAATCTGAGGCCACCAGATTTAGCCCAGTGAAATCGGCAATGAGCTGCAGTACCGATCGGACCTCAATACTTTGGAAATTGAGCGAGATACGGTCCCCCGCATAATCGAACTGATTGAGACGATCCCGCTGCTCCTCCTCGTTGAGCGCCGTGACAGCAAGGGTGTAGGTATTGCCCGTTTGGTAAGCCAAATAATCGAATAGACCATTTGCACGCAACGTCAGTCGCGTGCCTTGCTCGGTCGTACTGACCTCGATGCCCTGCACCGGCGTTGCAAAATCAGTCACATCAAAACGCCGAATCAGCGATTCCCGAACACCTGTATGACGAAACTGCAGCGTGATATTGCCGCCTTCACTGAACACGCTCGCCGTGACGCCCGGGTTACTCAAGCTCAGTATCAGCAAACCCTCGCCGTCCGCCGATCGCTGAAACGCGAGATCTGTTATTTCCGAGACGACTCGCTCGACCCGGTCAACATCGGTTCGCAAGATATTGCTGGTGTTCTGCACACCAACGTCAACCGCCTCGATCTCCTCTCCCAGCCGCAGCGTCAGCTGGTCACCCGACACCACTGTATGAAACGGCAGCAGCTCGACGAGGTTGATGATCACGCGGGTGCGGTCTTCGGATTCGAGCACTAACACACTGGTGGCGTTGGCTTGCGGCAGCTTGAACCGCTTTTCTCCCAGCATGCTGCGGGTGCCGGGCAAATCCAACACCACTCTGGCAGGCTCCTCGATAGCATAACTGTCGACCTCTGCTAACAACGGCTGATCAAAGGTTAATGTCACCGCGAGCTGAGACCCAGGCTGAGTTGTGAAAGCAATCTTTTCCAGTATTGCAGACTGGGCTGACGCTGCCGTCGCACACAGCAACACACAGCTAATCACATAAACCCATTCCCTCAGCACCGGTAAAGATCGCCTTCTTTTGGCTGCGCTTTCCATTGCGTTATCTCCTTCGCTCACATCCTTGTGAGCTCAATTGTTCTGGGTCGCTCCACCCAGCCATTCTCGGTTCCATCCGAGACGATTTCGGTCACCGCAACGAAGGCGTCACCCATTTCAACAACCCGACCATGATCACGGCCCAAAAAACTGCCGAGCTGAATCCGGTGGATCCTGCCCTCCGGATCCTTGATCAAGCTCCAATTAGCGGTGTCTCGCTGCAGGGTGCCGACCATGGTCAACATGCCAAACGGAAAACGTTCCAAATACTCTTTCGTTCGGCGCTCATCAGGCTGCACCGTCGTGGGGGCCGATAAGGCCGCAAGCTGTCGGGCGTTCATGGGCCGATCAAATGGACTGCGTAATGTCGTCGCCGCATAGGCAAACGCCTCGTAGGCTTCAAAGGTAGGAATGGGTTGAACAACGCCGCCAGGCAGCGCGCGCTTCTCATCCATAAAATCGTCTAAATCGGTGAGACTGCGGTCTGCACAAGCCGACAACACCGCCGCCATAAACACCGCGTGGATCGCGAAACGCAGTGGCGCAAGGGGATTATCCCGCATCGTCTTCTTCTCTATAACGGTAGGTTTTCGCGAGGATTTTCATCTCGAGGAGGGGCGCGGTTGCCGCGTCTCCGAGAATCTGAAAGTCGTGTAACGTGACAATACGAGGCAAGCTCGCCATACCAGAAATAAACGCGCCAAGGTCGTGATAAGAGCCGGTGGCTTCAATGGCAATGGGCAGCTCAATATAAAAATTGTGCGTTTGCTCGTCTAAAAGAGCAATACGATTAATACGAAGACCATTCAGCTCACCTTTACCCGTAATGTCCTCGAGCAGGCCCGGCACCTCGGTCTGAGAGGGTAATTGCGATACTAAAACACCAAAGCGCGTCTCCATTTCTAGCAATTGCGCCTTGTAGCGATCCAAATTAGCGGCTTCAAACGCTTTGGTTTCAAAAGCCTGTTTCAATTCCCGCTCTGCTCGCTCCGCATCGGCTAACCGCTGATGAACGTTTTCAATATGAAGATAAAAGCCCAGGGCGATGGTGACGCTGTATAACAATGCCATTGCCACTGCTTTCGCCCAAGCGGGCCAGTTACCAAAATTGTCAAGCTCAAGCGCAGTCAGATCTATATCAGCCAGATCAAATTCTCTCAGTGTGCGGAAGCAATCTGCTCGATTCATAGTGGTTGCTCAACTGCTTCTTCTGGCAGCTCAATGCCCACTGACAACGTAAAGTGAGTCGCTTGTGTGCCGGAGTCGGGGGTCGCCTGCACCGCATCTAAGCTCGGCGCTTGCAGCCAACGTGACGCTTCCAAGCGGCGCATGAGACTTGAGACCCGGTTGTTCGATTCTGCAATGCCCTCAATCGAGACGATCTGAGCGTCGGTCTGCAGTGAGGTATAAAAAACGCCCTCGGGCACCGTTCGTACCAGCTGATCCAACAGCCTGACAATGACTGGCCGATTGCCCTGTAACGCTTGTATCACCCTCATTCGGTCTATCAGTCGATTGCGCTTAAGCTGAAGATCTCTGATCTCAGCGACCTCCTGATCAAGGAGTTTGATTTGGGTGGTCAGCTTCTGATTACGCATCTCCTGATAAGCGATCTGATTGCTGACAACCGCATCCCAAAACCAGACTGACAGCACAGCGATGAAAGCGGCCCCACACAAGCCCGTCAAAAATTGCTGGCGACGCGCCTCGCGACGCGTCTTGCGCCAGGGCAATAAATTGATATTAGCCATCGTTGAGTCTCCGCATCGCCAAGCCGCAGGCCACCATCATCGCTGGCGCGTCTCTAGCAAGCGCTTGTGCGTTGACACGGGACGCCACAGACATACCGGCAAAAGGATTGGCAATGATGGTGGGGGTAGATAGGCGTTTTGATATTCGTTCTGCAAGACCCTCCATCACCGCGACGCCGCCACACAAGACGATGTAATCAAGCTCAGCATATTCGCTCGAGGAAAAGAAAAACTGGAGAGAACGACTGATTTGCGATTCAACCGCGTCGAGGAAAGGCGCTAACACCGCCTCTTCATAATCGTCAGGTTCACAACCATCGGGTAAACCGCCCTGCTTCTTCGCACGACCGGCTTCTTCGAAAGAGAGTCCGTAGCGACTCATAATATCTTCCGTCAGCTGCATACCACCAAATAAGTGCTCTCGGGTGTAAATCGATTCGTCGCCTGCAAAGACCGACAGCGTCGTCATACTGGCGCCAATATCCACCATCCCAACCGCGTGATGCTGTCCCGCCGGCAGCTGGCTAGTGAGCAAGGTCATCGCGCGCTCCCGAGCGAACACCTCAATATCCATGATGACCGGCGTCAACCCTGCTATTGCCAGGGCACCAACACGAGATTCAATCGTCTCTTGACGACAAGCAGCCAGCAAAACATGAACGTGGTTGTCTTGGCCTGATATCGGCCCTAACGCCTCAAAATCCATTGCCACTTCGTCTAACGGATAAGGGATGTACTGATCAGCCTCTAAAATCAGCTGCGCCTCGATATCTTCCTCGGATAGCCCCGCTGGCATCGCAATCGTTTTGGTAATGACCGCGGAGCCCGAAACCGCAGCGACCGCGCGCCGAGCCTTGGTGCCAGAACGGCCCACTAAGTCACGAATGACTTCCGCGACAAGCTCGGCATGATTCACGTTCTTCTCAATAACGGCTTCGGGAGGGAGTGGCGCAACAGCGTAACTTTCTACGCGATAATCGACGCCTTTGCGGCTTAGCTCCAACAGTTTTACCGTCGTCGAGCTGATATCGATGCCCACCAATGAGGGCACCTTGCCAAAGCTTAGTTTTGTCAACACGATTCAATCCTTTGAGTGTGTCGATAGCCCAGTCCAGAGCTAAAGTTCTGTCACCACCCTAACACGCCCTGATTTCGAATTTAAGTCTAACCAGAATCGGTAAAAGGTCACTTAATACCGTGTGCAATGTGAAAACCCTACAGAAGCGCTGATAGGTTTCCCTTATAGTTTCACCACTTGCCCAGCGGCCCCTGCGATAGACAGCCGATCGGCTTGTCTCGGCACTAACAGCTCGGAGATCCCAGCGTGGTAAAAGCCAGAAAACTCATGCAATACGCGGCGTTGCTCGCCAGCGTGGGAGTTTGGTGGCTGGCAGGACTCTACCTTTACCTGAGCCCTAATCTTCCGGAAGCCGATACGCTACGCAATATCACCCTGCAAACGCCCATGCGGGTCGTCAGCAGAGAGGGCGCACTCATTGGCCAGTTTGGGGAACAGAAAAGAAAACCCCTCCAATTTGACCAAATCCCACAAAGCTTTATCGACGCGCTGCTCGCCGCAGAGGATGATGGTTTTTTCAACCATTCCGGTATCGAGCCGCTGAGCCTAGGCAGGGCCATATCAGAGCTGGTACTCACAGGTAAAAAGGGCAGCGGTGGCTCAACGCTCACCATGCAGGTTGCGCGCAACTACTTTCTCTCTCTTGAGCGAACCTTCTTGCGCAAATTCAACGAAATTTTACTGGCACTAGAAATCGAACAAACGCTGTCTAAAGCTGAGATTTTTGAACTCTATGTCAATCGCGTGTTCCTGGGGCACCGGGCCTACGGATTCGAGGCGGCCGCCGAAACCTACTACGGCAAACCCCTTGCCGACCTCAGCCTGGCGCAACACGCCATGCTGGCCGGCATACCCAAGGCACCCTCCCGCAATAACCCCCTGAGCAACCCCGATAAAGGCAAAATTCGGCGCGACTGGATTTTGGGCCGAATGGCCAGCCTCGGCCAGATCACAGAAGCCGAAAAGATCGCGGCACGCAATACGCCCGTGAGCGCAGGCTTTTTTGGTCAGGTAGTCGAGGTGGATGCCGATTATGTGGCCGAAATGGTCCGTCAGGAGATGGTCGAGCGTTTTGGCAATGCGGCTTACAACGATGGATATGTGGTCTTCACCACCATCGACGCAGACATGCAGCAAGCGGCACACGACGCCCTATTAAAAGGTTTGCGCACCTATGACTGGCGCCACGGCTGGCGCGGACCTGAGCGCCGTTTAGCCCCGCGCGAAGGAGAGACTGCGGAAGAAGCGCTGGCCCGCTGGCAAGAGGCGCTGCGCGCGATGCCGACGATCGCTGAACTGCCGCCCGCTATTGTGACCGAGGTCAGCGAGACCGGCGTGACCGCCCTCATCAAGTCTGGCGAGGACATTTTAGTCTCCTGGCAGGATAATCTCGCCAAGGTGCGTCGTTACCGCTCAGTCAATCAAACCCGTGCACCAGAAAGGACTGCCGCCGATTTATTGGCCCCGGGAGATTTAATCCGAGTTCATTTAGTCGAAGGGCAATGGCGCCTAACGCAAGTACCGAAAGCGCAATCTGCACTGGTGTCGTTGGATCCCAAGCATGGTGCCATTCGCGCGCTGGTCGGCGGCATGGGCTTCGAACTGTCTAAATTTAATCGCGCGACACAAGCGCGGCGGCAGCCCGGCTCTAACTTCAAACCGTTTCTTTATGCCAACGCCCTCACTCGGGGCATTACCCCGTCAACAGTGATCAACGATGCGCCGGTCGTTCTGGACAACCTAGCGGCGGGAGAGATCTGGCGCCCAGAGAATGACAGCGGTAAATTCTATGGCCCCACTCGGCTGCGGGAAGCACTGGCATTTTCCCGTAATCTGGTCTCTATTCGGGTGTTACAGCGCGTCGGCGTGCGGACCTTCATCGACTTTGTGGAGGGCCTTGGCTTCGATACCGAGGGCATGCAAGCAAACCTCACTCTGGCTTTGGGAACTCATGCCTTCACGCCGCTCGATATCGCAACGGGTTATTCCATTCTCGCTAATGAGGGCTTCAAAGTAGAACCTTGGCTGATCGACCGTATCGAGAATGCGAAAGGCGACATCGTCTACGCTGCCGATCCCCTCGTGGCCTGCCCCGAGTGCACGAATACCCAGCTAGCAGAGAGCGAGATGACCCGCATGGAGGATATCTTAGGTACCGCGGTACCGGAGGTGCGTGCCGCGACTCGTGTCATGGATCCGAGGGTGGCGTACATCATTGCTTCCTTTTTACGAGAAGCCATACAGCGCGGCACCGGGCGCAGAGCAAAAGTACTGGAGCGAACCGATATTGGCGGTAAAACCGGCACCACTAATGGCCCAAGAGATGCTTGGTTCTCTGGATTCAACGGTGACTTAGTCACGACGACTTGGCTGGGGTTCGACGACTACAGCCCACTGGGCCGACGAGAATTCGGTGGCACAGCCGCCCTGCCCATTTGGATCGACTTCATGCGCGAAGCCTTGCCGTCACCACAACCCGATGCCCCCATGCCACCTGGCATAGTGCGGCTCAGCGTCGATCGGGACTCCGGGTTGCGAGTGCAAGGTAGCCCCAGCAATAGCGTCATGGAATATTTTTTAGAAGAATCACTGCCAGACTGGGGTGACGATGCGAGTGAACCGATTGACACCGAAACGCTAGAGGGGATTTTTTAGGGCAAAAAAAAGCCGGCAGAGCCGGCTTTTCAAACAATGCTTCGATTACTTCGAGAGGCTTCGCCCACCGAATCGCTTGTTAAACCGATCCACTCGACCCCCTGTATCGACAATTTTCTGCTTGCCGGTATAGAAAGGGTGACACTGGCTACACACATCTAAGGAGATGTCTTCGCTTAGGGTAGACCGAGTCTTTATCTCGTTACCACAGCTACATCGAGCCGTTATTTCGCCGTACTGTGGATGAATATCAGCTTTCACGCCAACCTCCAATAATCTTGTTGGGTGCAAAAAAGAGGGCGGATAATACCAGAGCCTCCACCGATAGCAACATGGAATACGCCCACTCCCCCGCTTTAGTACACTAGGGACCGTTAAGACGCATATTGAGTTCAGCTTGACCGACACCGCTCAAAACATCCCCCACGATCAGACGGTCTGGCGCTGTGCTGTTCCGACACCGTTGAGGCGACTATTTGATTATCTGCCACCGGAAGGTTGGTCGGGCGATATTGAGCCGGGCAGCAGAGTGCGCGTCCCTTTTGGGCATCGCACACTGGTTGCCATCGTGGTGAGTCTGGCCAAAACATCTGACCTGCCCTCGACACGACTGCGTCAATGCGCCGCTGTCTTAGATATCAAGCCACTGTATTCCTCATCACTTAAGCAGTTAGTACAGTGGGCCGCCGAGTACTATCAGCATCCGGTCGGTGAAGTGTGGCCCTTGGCGTTGTCACCCGGTGAGCGGCGGGGTCATTCTGAGCGCCCCCTGGGCAGTCCCGGTATCAAACTCACGCTGCGAGGCTCTGGTTTGGCACCTAACACGCCCCATGGCGCGCCAAAACAAGCAGGTTTGATCAACTTATTGCGAACAGACCCGCTAAAACTAGACAAAGCCAGGGCCTTGGGTTTCCAGCGATCGGTGATCAACGCGTTGATCGAAAAAGACCTCATTGAAACCTGTGAAATCCGGCGACCCGAGCCATGGCAGACAAAAACTGCTCCCTTGGTTGCTAATCCGGAACAGCAAACGGTAATCGATAGCGTGCGGTCGTCTTTACACCACTTTCAGGTCCACTTGCTCTATGGCGTTACTGGAAGCGGTAAGACAGAGGTCTATCTTCAAACGATTGCCACTTGCCTTAATCAAGGCCGGCAGGCCCTCGTGTTACTGCCTGAAATTGCGCTGACACCGCAGACCCTAGCGCGTTTCGAAGCGCGGTTTGAAGCCCCTGTGTTTGCCTTACACTCTGGAATTGGCGACGCGGCGCGCGATCGCGCATGGGCCGCCGCACGTCATGGCCACGCCGCTATTATTCTAGGGACACGATCTACCGTATTTGTCCCCATACACCGCTTGGGTCTCATTGTGGTCGACGAGGAACATGACGCCGCTTTCATCCAACAAGATGGTCTGCGTTACTCCGCCAGAGATGTCGCCATCAAACGTGCTCAGCTCGAAGGATGCAGCGTTCTATTGGGTAGCGCCACACCGAGCCTGGAAAGCTGGCATAACGCTGAAAAGCAGCGCTATCAGTACCACGTGCTCTCGCAACGCGCGGGTGACAGCCAGTTGCCCGAGCAGCGGCTCATCGACATCAGTGGATTGGAACTGTCCGCAGGATTATCTGCCGAACTGATCAGTCACATCGAGCAGACACTGAACAACGGGGAGCAGGTGCTGGTCTTTCTCAATCGCCGTGGCTTTGCCAATGCGTTGCTCTGCCATGACTGTGGCTGGAGCAGTGACTGTCCCGATTGTGACGCGCGCATGACACTCCATAAAACGCCCCCTGCACTGCATTGCCACCATTGCGATCGCCGCAATCCTCTTCCAAGCCACTGCCCCGCCTGCGGCAGCAGGCGTTTAGTCGGCACGGGTATTGGCACACAACAGACAGAGGCGTTTCTAGCTGGACGCTTTGCGGCTTACCCAGTGGTTCGAGTCGACAGTGATACGGTGTCCAGCAAGGCTGCGATACCAGAGCTGATCGATCAACTCGCCAACGCTGACCCTATCCTCATGGTTGGCACCCAAATGCTCAGCAAAGGCCACCACTTTCCTCACGTGACACTGGTGGCAGTCGTCGATGCAGACGCACTGCTCTTCAGCCCTGACTTTCGTGGCGAAGAGCGGCTACTGCAACTGTTAACCCAAGTTGCTGGCCGATCTGGTCGGGACCGCAAACCGGGACAGGTCATTATTCAGACTCGACATCCCGAGCACCCCTTAATACGAGGGCTTGACGCGCCATACCATTCCTTACTGCCCGACCTGCTGAGGCAGCGAGCCCAGGCCCATTTGCCACCCTATGGCGCTCTCGCGGTCCTCCGGTGTGACAGCCACAGTAAACAAGAGGGCCTAGACTTTCTTCGCGGATTGAAGGACGGGACACCACCCATCGAGGCCCATTACATTGGCCCCCTGCCTGCGGCAATGGCGCGACGAAAAAATCGCTACCGCAGCCAACTCATTATCACTGCCAAAACGCGGCCCGCATTAGCGCATACTGTTGCCGCACTGGTCTCTCAGGCAGAATTGGGGGCGCGTTCGCGCCAGTTGAGTTGGTCAGTCGATATCGACCCCTATGAAACCTTGTGAATTCCTTGGCTGGAGCCAGCCCAGTGGGTCGGCGATAATGAGCAGTGAGCCGCGCGACCTGCGCGAGCAGCGCATAACTTTGACAGGACGACCATGAAATCTGAACTGGCTACGCTGATTACTTCAGGGTTACAAAAACTCGTCGCAGCGGGCGTGCTGCCGGTCATGCCCGACGTCGTGCCACAAATTGACCATCCGAAAGATACGGCACATGGCGACCTATCCTGCAATATCGCCATGGTGTTAGCCAAACACGCGAAAATCCCACCGAGAGATCTCGCGACACAACTGATTGCCGCGTTGCCCGATAACACTCTGATTGAGCGCACCGATATTGCAGGGCCTGGATTCATTAATTTTTTTATTAAGGCCAGCCAGCATACCGCTGTCATCGGCACCATCTTGGCAGCCAAGGAGCAATTCGGTCGCTGTGACATCGGCCGCGGGCGGCGAGTGCAGGTGGAATTTGTCTCGGCCAACCCAACAGGACCACTCCATGTTGGCCACGGTAGGGGCGCCGCCATTGGCGATTCCCTCGGACGCCTGCTCAACGCCACGGGATGGTCGGTTCAGCGAGAGTTCTACTACAACGATGCCGGACAGCAGATTAATAACTTGGCGCTGTCAGTTCAGGCCCGAGCCAAAGGCAAAGGGCCCGAGGATCCAGAATGGCCAGTAGACGGGTATCGCGGCGAATATATCGAGGATGTTGCCGTTGCTTATCAAGCGGGCGAAACCGTGCAAGCTGCCGACCGCACCATTACTGCGGATGGCGACCTGAATAACCTTGACGCTATTCAGGCATTTTCCGTTGCCTGCCTGCGTCGTGAACAAGATCAAGACCTGCGCTCGTTTTCGGTCCTGTTCGACCGCTACTTTCTAGAATCTTCGCTTTACGAGTCAGGGGCCGTCGCGACCACCGTGACGGCATTGGAGGGCAATGGTCACACCTATGAGGACCAAGAGGCGCTATGGCTCAAAACGACTGATTTTGGCGACGACAAAGACCGTGTCATGCGTAAACGCGATGGCGGTTATACCTACTTCGTACCCGATGTCGCTTACCATCACGACAAGTGGCAACGCGGCTTTGAACGTGTCATCAATGAGCAAGGTGCCGATCATCACAGCACCATCACTCGTGTTCGCGCCGGGTTACAGGGCCTCGCCGTAGGGATTCCAAAAGGGTGGCCGGAATATGTGCTGCACCAGATGGTCACGGTGATGCGAGATGGCAATGAGGTAAAGTTATCTAAGCGCGCCGGCAGCTATGTGACTCTGCGGGACCTCATCGAGTGGGTTGGGTGCGATGCCACGCGCTTTTTCCTAGTCGCTAGAGCGCCGACATCGCAATTAACATTTGATATCGACTTAGCGCTGGCGCGCAGTAACGAAAATCCGGTTTATTACATTCAGTACGCACACGCACGCTGCGCCAGTCTGCTACTCAAAGCAAAAGCGTTACTAGGGGAAAAAGGTGCCATCGCCGGACTGCCTTATGTTGACACCCTGACTGAGCCCGAGACCCTAGGATTGATCATCAACCTAGCCCGATTCCCCGATGTGGTTGTCGCTGCCGCTGAACGACTTGAGCCGCATGATGTGGCGAATTATCTTCGCCAAATCGCCGCTGACTTTCACAGCTTCTACAATGCGCACAAGATTCTCGACGCTTCGTCCGATACCGCCCTTGCGAGACTCGCGCTGGTTGCA
>Ga0209374_1001933_pt1 | contig 18922 bp, 17 predicted proteins | sample SaaInlLV_DNA_10m_FD_184683 | JGI IMG/M metagenome (GOLD analysis project Ga0209374, IMG submission 184683) | Marine microbial communities from expanding oxygen minimum zones in the Saanich Inlet - SI075_LV_DNA_10m (SPAdes) (version 2) | ecosystem: Environmental > Aquatic > Marine > Unclassified ... | reverse complement strand
ATTCGCATCAGCGTCATGCCCCGGGTTCTGGCTTGCAGAATCGTGACGACATAATTCAGGCCGCCCATAGTGAAGCCAATAATAAACACTGCAAGCGAGGCCAGCATGAGCAGAATGCCAGTTTGTGAGCCCGGTGTGCCCGGCAGAATGGCTTGCGGCGGATACAACGTCCACCCCGCTCCCGTAGAACCTCCTCCCACGAGAAAGCTAGCTGCGAGCAACAAAACCGCGGTGAAATATACCCAGAAGCTGATCATATTGAGCCAGGGGAACACCATGTCTCTGGCGCCGACCATGAGCGGTATCAGGTAATTACCAAAGCCACCTAAGAACAGTGCGGTTAGCAGGTACACCACCATAATCATGCCATGCATGGTGACGGCTTGCAGATAGTATGCGGGATCAATAAAAGCAAAGGTGTTGGGCCATGCGAGTTGCAGCCGCATTAACCAGGACAACACCAATGCCACCATGCCAATGGCAATGGCGGTAGCGGCGTACTGGATCGCGATGGTCTTGGCGTCCTGTGAAAAAACGTATTTCCCTAACCACGTCTTTGGATGGTACAGCTCCATCTCACCGACTTCGGCAGGCCGAACAAAACTAGTCTCGTCGTGTGCTATATGTTCCATCTTCGTCTCTCGCCTATCGCTGTTGTGCCAGCTTTACCGGCTCTTCTGTGGTGGATTCCAAAGTCATGATGTAAGCAACCATATCTTCAATCGCTTGATCATCGGTCATCGTATTGGACACCAGGCCCATCTGAAGTCCGTAGAGATCATCCGAATGACGTCCACGAATACCGTCCCTGAAATTCTTGATCTGCGATGACAGATACCAGCCCTCAAGACCAGTAAGCTGTGGCGCATTCACGGTCCAGACTCCATCACCAGAGTCACCGTGGCACATAGCGCAGGTTGACTGATATAAAGCGGCTGACTTATTTGGGTCCCCCGATACACTTGGCGCATATCGCTCAACCGCCGCACTCAGGTTATAGCTGGCATCATCATCAAAATCAGCCTGGCCAGACAGCGTATCGATATAGGAGACGACGTTATTGATTGCAGATCCGTCGGCCAACATCATTGCCATCGGCGCCATGGTCTGGCCCCAAGTGTCATCCTCATGAGTACCGCGAACACCGCGCTTGAAGTGCCGCAGCTGACGTTTCATGTATTCTGCATCCATCCCCGCCAAACGCGGCGCATGCATCGCCTTGTTGCCCTCAGCATTTACACCGTGACAAGAGCTACAAACTGCATAAGAGGCTTGTCCAGCAACCAGATCAGAGTTCAGGCCAGCCTGTGTATCGGCAAAAGTCGGTTGGTCCGCAATCCAGGCAGCATATTGCTCATCGTTGTCGACAATGACCCGGCCACGCATGGCATAGTGGCCCACCCCACATAACTCCTCACATAGCAAATCGTAGCTACCCTCCACCGTGGGCTCTGCCCAGATGTAAGAAACCTGACCCGGGACAAAGTCCATCTTCACTCGGAACTGGGGCACGGTGAAATTATGCAGCACGTCGTTTGACCGTAAGAGGAAGGTAACGGGCTGATCGATCTGTAAATGCAGAACGGGATCGTAAACGATGATGTCGTCCCGACCAAAAGGATCAGAGGGATCAATGCCTAACGGGTTGTCTTCATTGGTGTGGCTGACAGCCACAGCACCCAACTGCCCATCCTCCCCTGGCAAACGATACGACCAGTTCCACTGCCGGGCCAGCACCTCTATCTCTACGGCGTCATCTGGCGGCGTGACCACCTCTCCCCAAATAACAAGACCCGGCGCGAGCAATGCCGCAATAGCCACGGTCGTCAAACCGGTAAGCCAAACTTCCATTTTAATGCTTTCCGGTTCGTACTCCGCTCGCCTACCTTCTTTATTTCGGAATTTGATGACGCAATACGCAATGAACACGTTGATCAGCACAAACCCGAGCCCCGTCACAATAAAGGTCAATGTGACCGTATCGTCCATCGAGGCCCAGTTCGAGGCTATAGGAGTGAAGTACCAGGGACTTAACAAGTGGAATACCACCGTCCCCAGAGTCAAGACGAGCAAAATAATCGCAGCAAACATAGTCTAAATCTCGCACCCAGTGCTAAAAATGGGCACAAATGCCCCCCCAGTACTCGATCATCCTAAGCGTGAAACTTGTCGTTCACTTATTTCTATGGATGCCTCGAGACTCCCTCTTTTGGTGGCTGTACTTTGCAGCCGCGCTATTGTTGTCTTTTCGGTCGACCCTGAAATACCAGAGCCCAATTCCTAAAACGTTCCCAATACTTGAGCAGCATCATCAGGGCACCGGTATGTGTAACCTCAGTGCCAGCGCGCTCTAGGCCGGGATATTGCTTAATCACTGCTTTTAGCTTTTTCTGATCCTCTCGGTCTGTCTCTACGAACAGCACATGGCGCCCCTGCTCGAGCGCTTTTTTAAAACGAGTGAAATGAATGTTGGGAATCTGCATGCCAATGAAGCCGGCTTCCCACGTTGCGAAACCAAAACCAATGATGGCGAGAAAAATGAAGGGGGCCCAGCCCACCTGTGCGGCGATCCCGGAGAAGTGAGACACGAGCAGTATCAAAGCGGCAACGGCAACACCCAGCACCGCACCGATTTCTCCAGCATGAATGACATCTGTTTTAAGAAAGCTAGCGACCCGGTTAACGTCCCGATTTTCGAGGCCGACGTCATCGTTACTCAGCATATAGATTTGCGGGCGGGCAATGCCGCCCGCTTCTAGCTGGTGCTCGATCCTTTCCAAATCGTCCAGGTCGTCACTAATGTAGTAGAAGCGCTTCACCGGCCCTCCTCATTATTATTTTTTTTAATGTACCCCTTCGACACCGCCCTTAGGGTGGCCATCGCGGGTGTTCTCTTACTCGGCCTCTCTGTGCCGTGCCGACTTGACCAACCTGCATCCCCCGATGCCTGTCTTAACTCAAGCCATTAAGAAGTGAACATTCCTTAGGGTATAGCTCATCATTCCTTAGAGTATAGAAGAGTCGTTTTCAGAAAGAAAGCGCCCCACCTGCCATCCCAAAAAAGACCTATTTCACTAACATCAACCGCACACTGTGTGGTAAGCACGTTGCGATGGCGTGATAAAGAGTGCCCAACATCACGCTAACAAAACATTGCCACAACTCAGGGATGAAAACCCCCCAAGCCCATTTGACTGCGTAAAGAAACCGGCTCTGTAATCATCACCTACCGAGGTCGGCCTCGCCTTAATCGTTATCCAGTTGTTTCTCTAAAAATTGACTGAGGGGGTCAACCAAGTAGTCGCCGAAAGGGGGAATCACGCGGTAACCCATAGATAGATAGAGTGCTTCCGCCTCTGGCTGGAAGACCCCCATTTCCAATCGCGCGCAATCAATACCCGCAGCCAGAACACCCTTTTCAATCGCTGACATGAGTGTTCTTGCAATGGCATTGCCGCGAAAAATCTCATCTACAAAAAGCCGTTTGATTTCGGCGTACCGCTGATCGCGGTATAAGCGCGCCGCGACGCAGCCAACACAAAGTTCGTACTCTGGCGACGGATCTGGTTCGGCAGATACGGCACTCGAGTGATGCTCCCCAGCCACGAAGGCGCCCAAGAATAGAGCGTCACCCACCCTGAGGCTCTCGCTACTGACCAAATGGTTACTCTCGGCAGGGTATAAAGAAGCCATGTATTCATCAGAGCGCACCAAAAGGCGATCAGCCTCTTCGCCCAAAATAGGAGAGATGCTGAAATCACGCGATAGCGCCTTCACGCTGTTTTCGCCCAATCGGTAAAAATCATCAGAACGGGAGCCAGTCGGTATCAGAACCAGCGAACAATACCAATTAACCCCGCCACGGCATAAAAAAATTGCAGCAGCAAGATCCCTCGATGGCCGCCCAAGTGAGCCCAAACGCCAATAGCAATGGCCGAAACCAACAGCAAGATAAAACCAAAGAACTCAAGGCCTGCGTTGGCAGCGACTAACAGGGAGTAAACAATTGCCGTGACAACACCAAACCACTCAAGGAACTGTAATTTACGCATGGAGCCTCGTTTCTCTACTCACACTTAAACAGGGTGCGACATCGATTGACCACCGACGAGCCGGGGTGCGCTACCGGTGTCACCTTTTCGCTTGAGACTAGCTGGCCTGAAGAGATACCCATCAAACCGGGGTCACTCGTCAGTGCAATTGGTCACCTGTCCACCGATTGGATCACGCTGGTGAAAATCCGCTTGGAAATATCATGTGATTGTTGGAGAACCCCCGTGGCCGCCTGATTAATGATCGACGCGGTAGCCAACTCACTGGTCTCTTTCGCATAGTTGGTATCGGTGAGCACGCTATGGCTTTGTTCGAGATTGACGCCAGTCATCGTCAGCGCATCTACCGCGTGAGTAATACGATTCACCACCGCGCCAAATTCTGCTCGGTGTTCTAGCAAAGTACCGATGGTTTGATCGACGGCCGCGAGTGTATTCGTGGCCAACGTAAAATCGTAAGTCGTAATGGTCGTAGTCGCCACAACGTTGTCCACAAATAATTGTGCTCCAGCGGCCTTACCACCGCTTGCATCGAAGGTGCCGCCTACAAAGATAAAACGATAGGTACCGTCTTCCGGGATTGTGGCGCTCTCTGAACTCCAGTTGGTCGTCGCACCGGCTGTCGCACCTGTGTCGTTGAGTATTTCAACGGTGGCGCCGGTATCTACGTTTAACAGGTAAGCGTAGACATCGTAGGCATCACCGCCACCCTGAGCCCGCCAGTCAAAAGACATGGTGTCACCCGTTTTCATGGGGAGTTGGTCCTGGCTAATCAGAGCCGGCCCCCTTACCGTGTCGAATCCCGCTGCGGTTGTAATGCCTGTGCTGGTTAACCTCACCGACTGAGAGCCTTCGCTTGCTTGCGCGTTGGAGGGGGTGACTTCCATGCTGCCCGCGTTGCTCGGAGTATTTTGATCAGTGCCGGTGCCCACGGGGTCAGCAGGTGTTGCGTGACCAGCCAGCGTATCGGTGCCAAAGATAATGACCTGCTCCACAATATCCCACCCAGTAATGGAAGCGGATCCCGCTGCGTCTGCCTCAAAGTCGCCATTCTCAAAAGACTTGGGCGTTTCGATGGTGTCTACCAACTTGGGTAAGTCAACCGTTATGGGGCCATTCATATTAGCGCCCACAGTAAAGGGGACCTGTCTGGCCTCCATAAAAAGCGGTGTGGCGTTGAATTCACTTTGGCGAGCCAATTCGGTCAGAGATACTCGGAGCGCATCGATCTCATTCTGCAAAATAGTGACCTCTGACGCACCCTGGGTACCATTGGCCTGTTGAAGATAGAGCTCTCGCATGCGCTGGGTGATAGCAATCAAATCGCCGATCACAGAGTCGGCGGTGCGCACCATATTCACGCCATCCATACCATTCTGCAGGCCCTGCTGCAGACTCACAATCTGTGATTGCATGCGTGCCGCCATCGCCATCCCCGCAGCGTCGTCGGCAGCATGATTAATCTTCTCACCAGTCGCCAGGCGCTCGGTAGCCTGACTGACAGCCCTCTCGGATTTCGATAAGGCGCCAATCGCTCGCAGCGACGCTTCGGCTAAGTTTCCCAATGAAATCATCAGGCAGTTCCTGTCCTCGTAACGAGTAGGAAGCAATAAATATGCCCATTTTATGAATCTGACCAGTAAACAACATCAGGAAAAGGTTTTTGCGGTTTATACTGCCCAGATAACGCGCTGACAGGCAGTTTTTTGCCGGTTCTCAGCGACGTGGACAGCGAGTGGATTGCCATTCAAAAAATCAGGGCGATGCTCTTAGGGAAGTCTCATCACAAGGGTTGCTAGAAGCGCCACCACTCACGCAAGCGCCCGCGTCATCGCATACGGCGACCAAATGAGCCTCACACCACGCTGATCAGTGCGCAACAGACAAAAAGCCTACAGGCAACAGCAGGCCATACAGCTTTAGCCGCACGGTGAGATTCACAGCAACAATGCTGGTCAACAAGGAAAATGCAGTGGCGGCATAGAGCAGGAATCCAAGCTCCATCATCACATCCCCATTTCTATTATGTAGCGGCGCTTGAGTGGTCCCTCAACACACACCTCACACGTCTGTAAATCTCGCTAGGCATGCTGCTAACCGTGGCGAATCAAACCGCAGGGCATTATACCGGCACGTAGCGGTCTGCTGCTGCATCGTACGTCCAGCCCGTCTTTCCCTCCTCCTCTGGAGGGTTAACCGGCTTGGCCTGCGCTATGGCAATCTCATGAAATTGCGTTGCCAATTCAGAAGAACGGTCGGCGGGAAAGGCACCAACCATGCCCGTCATTTCTTGCAGCGCATTGATCAGCGCCGAGGCCGGAATAGTCGCATGGTCACTACCGGGCACGATCTCCAAACGCTCATCACCCACGTTGAGCCACAGCACCACCTCCTCCTGCAACAACTGGTCGATGCTCGGTGATGTGCCATCCTCGCTGGCAACGGCCTGATTTGTGACCGCCCAGTTAAGACTGGGACCCGGGTCCGTAAGCGCTTGCCCCTGCTCGTAACGAGCCCGCGCGTCCAACAAAGACTGCTCGAGACTTTTCATGGTTAACTCATGGAATGCGGCAAAAATACCATCTCCGCTAGATTCTGAACCAGCTACACCATCAGACATCGCCAATCTCCCCCTCTAGTGACCCATCACAACTCAGCATCAAACTCAGCGTTCATTGCAAATACAGCCTGAGCTTAACCCGCATTAGCCAGAAAATCGCGTGGAAAATTTGCGCTGTGAAAAGCGTGATTTTGCTTGCCCAATGCCGTTGTGACGACACATTGTCGCGAAGGCCACCCCAGATAATCATGTAGGCATGACTTTGCAAACATGACGGATGAACGCCAGATAGTAAAATTCGTTAATACGGTCCCTACTTTTTCGACGGGCTCCTCCATCTTAGATAACCCGCTAATTCTTCTCACCAGAGCCCGCTCCAAAGGCTTACACTTGGCGCTGCTGACCGAGGTCCATGATCTAATCCTCTTAGAGCTGAAAAACTGTGTTGATGACCAATTTATTGACTTCTCGATGGTACGGGGCGTTTTTTGCCGCGATAGGAATCAGCCTGCTCTTGGCGGCTCTTTTCTATCAGTACGCACTGGGAGACGAACCCTGTCAGGTTTGCATCCACGCTCGGCTCTGGGTGTCAGCATGGGGTCTGACAGGCCTACTTGTTTTCTTGGCACCACAAACATTCGGTATTCGGTCGTTAGGCCACCTGTGTCTTCTCGTTGCGGGAGTCGGCCTTGCTGAGCGCGCGCTTTATCTCTTCAGACTGGAGAATGGCATAGGTGATGGTAGCTGCGAATTCCAGCTGGGGATGCCCGACTGGTTTGCCGTCGATCGCTGGCTTCCGTGGCTGTTCGAGGTACGCAATTTATGCTCTTACACACCCGAGATTGCTCTGGGCGTCAGTATGGCCGAGGCGCTACTGGGTATCGCAGTCGCCCTTTCATTACTGGTCGGTGTGGTATGGGGAGGTGAGTGCAGAACGTGGTTGCAAAAGAGAAAGCAGACTCAATAATCAGTCGTTGTCGACGTCAACCAACATAACCCACATCATTACCGCTCGGACAATGGGTGCGATTTGACGAATAACGAGCGTCCGGCAGCAAAAATCAACACTCGATAAGACTGACTGGCACCTCAAGCACATTAATCGCTAACCCCCCGCGAGAGGTCTCCTTATACTTATCCTGCATATCGCGCCCGGTGTCGCGCATGGTTTTAATAACCTGATCGAGCGAGACAAAATGCTCCCCGCTCCCCCGCAGCGCCATTCTGGCGGCGCTGATCGCCTTCACAGCACCCATCGCGTTACGCTCAATACAGGGCACTTGTACCAACCCTCCAATGGGGTCACACGTCAGTCCAAGGTTGTGCTCCATTGCAATTTCAGCAGCATTCTCAACTTGGGCAGGTGTGCCTCCCAAGGCGTCTGCCAATGCGCCCGCTGCCATTGAACAGGCCGCGCCCACCTCGCCCTGACAACCCACTTCGGCTCCCGAAATCGAAGCATTAATTTTGTAGAGGATGCCAATTGCTCCAGCAGTGAGTAAAAATCGGCATACATCGTCATCACTCGCACCTCGGCAATGATGCAAGTAGTACTTCAACACGGCCGGGATAATGCCGGCGGCACCATTCGTGGGAGCAGTGACAATGCGGCCACCCATCGCGTTCTCCTCGTTGACCGCAAGTGCATACAACGTGACCCAGTCCATTGTATTCAGCGACTCGTCACCCAGCGAGTCGCCTTGACTCTTTAGTTGTCTGTAGAGATGTGCCGCTCGCCGCTTGACCTTCAATCCGCCGGGCATCACACCTTCGGCGCGACTGCCCCTATCGATACAGTCTGACATGACCTGCCACAAGGCGAGTAGTTGGCTGCGTATTTCGGTCTCCGATCGCCAGGCCTTTTCATTAGCAAGCATCAACGCGCTGATAGACAATCCGTGCTCACCACATTGCGCCAGCAACGCCTCGGCTGTGGAAAAAGGGTAAAGAACCGGCGTCGGGTCATCGACGATGACGTTGCCATCAGTCGCAGATTCATCAACGACAAAGCCGCCACCGACCGAATAGTAGACGCGGCTCAAGACCACATCGCCATTATTGCTATACGCTGTGAACCGCATGCCATTTGAATGAAACGGTAAGGTTTCGGCGCGATGCATCGTAAGGTCTTCGCGGTAATTGAATGCGATTGGATGAGTACCCAAAAGAGCGATACCCCCGCCTTCGCGAACTGTAGCAATGCGGCTATCGATGCCCTCAATATCCACGGTGTCGGGCGTCTCACCCTCAAGGCCAAGAATGATAGCTTTGGGAGAGCCATGACCCGCGCCAGTTGCACCGAGAGACCCGAAAAGCTCAGCGGTTACGCGTCGGCAAGTATGGAGTACATGGTCAGACGCCAGGGCCATGGCGAACCGCCTAGCCGCAAGCATTGGCCCCACTGTATGGGAACTTGAAGGGCCAATTCCCACCTTGAATAGATCGAACACGCTAATCGACATGCTCTTTTACCCGCGCGACGCCAAACTGGGCGGAGTGTAAACCCTACTATTACGTTCTGATAGCGGCGAAAATGAGCCTTTTTATGTCTATTTTCCATGAGTAGGGCGACTTGCTTCAGGCGCTCACTCGCTTATCATGCGCGGTCCGCTGCTCAAGTAGCGACCCCACGGCCCAAAACGAACGCGCACCCTGGAAGCCCACATGACGACCCCTACCAAAATTCTGCTCGACGAATCAGAAATGCCCACCCAATGGTACAACGTGGTGGCCGACCTCCCTGAGCCGCCGCCGCCGCCACTTCACCCTGGCACGCACCAGCCGGCGACGGGAGAAGATTTTGCCGCGCTATTTCCCAAGGCGCTGATTGAGCAAGAGATGTCTGCTGAGCGCTATATCGATATTCCCGGTGAGGTGCTCGACGTTTATCGACTGTGGCGTCCCAGCCCGCTATTTCGCGCGCATCGGCTCGAGAAGTTGCTCGATACCCCAGCACGCATCTATTACAAGTACGAAGGCGTCAGTCCCGCAGGCTCACACAAGCCCAATACCGCGGTGCCTCAGGTTTGGTACAACGCTCAGGAAGGGGTTAGAAAACTGACCACCGAAACCGGTGCGGGCCAGTGGGGCAGTTCTCTTGCCTTCGCCTGCGCGCAATTTGGTCTGGAGTGCGAGATATGGCAGGTGGCGGCTTCTTTCAGGGCCAAACCCCATCGCCGCACCATGATGGAGCTTTGGGGTGGAAAGGTGCACCCGAGCCCCTCCGATGTGACCGAATTCGGCAAAGCGCTGCTGGCGCAGGATCCCAATCATCCAGGCTCTCTGGGTATTGCCATCTCTGAAGCGGTAGCCGAAGCGGTAGAAGATCCGACCATCCGCTACGCGCTGGGCAGCGTGCTAAATCACGTTCTGCTCCACCAAACCATTATTGGTGAAGAAGCGCTGCTGCAATTGGCCAAAGTGGATGAAACACCCGACGTACTGGTGGGTTGCACTGGTGGCGGTTCTAACTTTGGCGGTCTGGCATTTCCTTTCCTGCGAGAGAAGCTCGCAGGGAAAATGAACCCCACGATTCGATGCGTGGAACCGGCAGCCTGCCCGACACTCACAAAAGGCGAATATCGTTATGACTTTGGCGACACTGCGGGTCTGACACCGCTCATGAAAATGCACACGCTCGGTGCGTCGTTTATTCCAGAACCCATCCATGCGGGCGGACTCCGATACCACGGTATGGCACCACTGGTCTCTCATATCTACGAATTGGGACTAGTGGAAGCGATCTCCATTCCTCAGACCGAGTGTTTCAAAGGTGCGCTGCAATTTGCTCGCAGCGAGGGCATCGTGCCGGCACCCGAACCGACCCATGCAATTGCCGCAGCGGTGCGAGAAGCCATAGCTTGTAAAGAGTCCGGCGAAGAAAAGGTGATCCTGACTGCGTTATGCGGTCATGGCCACCTGGACCTCGCCGCCTACGAAAAATTCCTAGCAGGGGAAATGGTGGATTTGGATCTTTCCGATACCGCAATCGCGGAAGCCATGCGACAAGTTCCCAAAATAGACGCCTGACTCCCAATTAACTCAATACCCTACTTTCGTAAATGGATATCGAAATGTCTTTGTTCTTTAACCGTAACGCCCTCACCACTGCGATCGCACTCTCCACAGCCGGCCTCTCTGGCCTTGTCAGTGCGCAGGACAATGCACCCTCGACCACCGCGACGCTGATGGAAGAGATCGTCGTCAGCGCACGGGGTATTGAAGAAGGGCTACAAGACGCCCCTATCGCGGTGTCCGCTTTCACCGGCGAGACACTGGACTATCGTGGCGTTGATAGCCTAGACCAGATTGAGCGGTTCGTGCCAAGCCTAACGCTACAAAACAACCCGAGCTTTGGCGGGGCATCCAACTCTGCCGCAATTTACCTGCGCGGCGTCGGCCAAAAGGAATTCCTCCCCACCACTGAACCGGGCGTGGGCCTCTACGTCGACGGGGTTTACGTAGCGCGTTCGGTCGGAGCCATCCTCGATATCGTCGACATAGACCGACTCGAGGTCCTGCGCGGTCCCCAGGGTACATTGTTTGGTCGCAATACCATCGGGGGGGCCATCTCCATTGCCACACGTAAACCTCAGCCGGGTGGCGATTTTGAAGGCAGTCTGGCGGCGGCTGCAGGAACCGATAGCCTGGTGCACCTTCGAGGTACAGTGCACGTACCCGTTAACGAGCGCGTCGCGCTTCGCGCCAGCGTGGCGTCGATGACGCAAGATGGCTACGTCGATCGTACTGATGGTATCGATCTTGGCAATGACGACACCATTGCCGGCCGCGTGTCACTGGCTTTCCAGCCCCACGACGACTTTGCTGCCTTGATCACCGTGGACATGACCCGGGACCGCGAAAACGGTCCGGCGATGGAACTACTAGGCATCGACTTTACCGACCTCAGCCAACTTCAGGGTGTTGTACTGGCACCGCCGCCTCCCATGGCATTTATTCACAACGTCACGACCGCTGCTATGGGCCCAGGTCAGCCTTGTGCGGCAACGGACCCCGCAGGCAACGGCATCACTTCCAACCCCGCGTCGCCTAACTGTTACGACTCGCGCTATGTCGGTGCTGACAAAAGTAACGAGGGCACCGCACCCGCCTACTCCGAGACGGATGTTTTTGGGCTATCGGCCACACTCGACTACAACCTCTCCGAGAACCTGGCAATAAGGTCGATCACCGCTTACCGTGAGCTAGATTCGGATTTTGCGCGCGACGGCGATCACTCGCCCCATCGAATTTCACAGTTCGAGGACATGCTCGAGCAGGATCAGTTCACGCAAGAACTACAACTGCTTGGCACTTACGACCGCATGAATTGGATACTCGGGCTTTACTATTTCTCCGAGGACGGCAACAACGTCAACACCCTCGATTTCACCGTTTCGAACTTCCGCTCCGGTGGTGCTTTCGACAACACCTCATGGGCCGCATTTGCGCAAGCGACCTATGACATGACTGATCGGTTCCACCTCACTCTCGGGGCCCGCTATACCGACGAGGACAAGGCCTTTACTCCGGATCAGATTATCTACAACAACTACTTCGCTGGCTTTAGTAATTTGGTGCCCCCTGGCAACCCGTTGGCCGCATTGGATGCACCTTTTTTACAGGCCGGCTCACGCATTCTGCCGTTGCTAGAAAAGGAGATCTCTATCTCCGAATTTACTCCCATGGCTAATGTTTCCTTTGACCTTTCAGATAAGGTCATGCTGTACGCCACCTACTCTGAAGGTTTCAAGTCAGGTGGGTTTACTCAGCGGGTATTCCCACCCATCGTTTCCGGGTTTACGGCACCCCCGGGCACACCAGACCTCGACCTGATCCCTACCTATGAGCCGGAATTTGTGGATGTGCTGGAAGCCGGGTTCAAAATGGATCTTCTTGATGGCCTGCTGCGTTTAAATGGTGCGTTTTTCAAAACCAACTACGAAGAACTGCAAGTGCAGGTTTTCAACAGCGTGGCTCCAGTCACACAGAATATTGGTGAAGCCAGCATCGAAGGCTTCGAACTTGAACTCTCCGCCTCCCCGGCTGAAGATTGGTTTCTTGAAGGTAGCCTGTCATTGCTCGACGCTGAATATGACACCATCGACACTGCCAATACGCTGATCTTCGAAAGCAACGAGTTTGAGCGCGTTCCAGAAACGACTGCAAGCCTTGGCTTATCTAGAGAATTTTCGATCAGCGATGCCGGCACATTGTTATTACGTGCTGACTGGAGTTACCGCTCTGAAACCTTCAACGATGCCTATAACACCCCGCTACTTGAGACTGACTCCTACAGCCTGATTGATGCCAGCGCACGATGGACTAACAAAGACGGCGACTGGACAGTCATTGTCTCGGGCACCAATCTCTCTGATGAAGAGTATTTGGTGACTGGGGTCTATGGCACCGCTTTCCAGTCGCTCGAGGGCGTCTACAATCGCGGCCGTCAATGGCGCGTCGAAGTCCGCAAACAATTTTGATCACAGCGATCTGCCAGCGCCGTCGGGTGTCGGTAAGCTCTACTGCATAACCCGGCAATAGGAGCCCAGTCATGGCGAGAGTCGCAATGCCCAAACCACAACACATCACGGACCCTGCCGTAGAGGGTATTTTTGCCTGGGTGACCGAAATGGAGGGTAATGTACCCAATCATTTTTATGTCGAATTGAATTTCCCTGAATTCTTCACCGCCAAGCTGGGCGCAACCAAAGTACTGTGGGAGACGGGTGAACTCTCAATGGAGGAAATCCAACACGTCGGCATTGTGGTCTCTCAGGCCAACGGCTGCCCTTACTGCACTGCTGCCTTTTGCACCATCCTTAACCACGGATTGGGTACTGCCGAAGACTACGTGGGCACACTGCTCCAATCCGGCGTGGCTGCGGTCGAAGGCGACCGGCTGCGAGCACTCCTTGACTACGCCCTGCAAGTCAACCAAGCACCAGCCGAGGTCAGTGATCAACAGGTAGAAGCGCTGCGCTCCCATGGGCTGAGCGACAAAGGCATCGTCCAACTCACCCATGTAGTCAGCGATTTCAGTTCTTACAATACCCTCAACTTAGCGCTCGATACTGACTACGATTATCGTGATTTCTGGAGGGAACTAGCGGGATTTAGCGTGACGACCTGATCTTTTCTAGTACGAAATCGTTACCCGCTCCTGGTAGCGCTGGTATGGTATCGCCCCTCATGCATTCTTGGTAACGGCAATCATCGTGTCCAACTTAACCGAAACTCCCCAAGTCGACATGGTCATAGTTGGCGCAGGATTCGCCGGTCTTTATATGATCCATCGGGCAAGGCAGTGCGGCTTGTCAGTTCAGTGCTATGAACTGGGCGAGCGGGTTGGGGGCACCTGGTACTGGAATCGATACCCGGGCGCCCGAGTCGACATTGAATGCGTTGAATACTCCTACTCTTTCTCAAAGGAACTGGAACAAGAATGGGACTGGAGCGAGCGCTATGCCGGACAACCAGAAATCGAACGCTATGCCAATCACGTAGCGGATCGCTTTGATCTGAGACGCGACATCACTTTTAACACCCGGGTGACTGCGGCCCACTTTAATGAAGCCACCCGTCGTTGGCGAGTCAGCACTAGCGCCGGAGACGAAATCTCGGCACGATTTTGCATCATGGCGACGGGCCTCATTTCGGCCCCCATTGAGCCCCGGTTCGAGGGTCTTGAGAGGTTTCGGGGCGAGCAGTACCTCACCAGCCGCTGGCCATCTGAGGAGCCTTCTTTTGACAACAAGAGAGTGGCGGTCATTGGTACCGGATCATCCGGCATTCAGGTGATTTCAGAGGTCGCACAGAAAGCGGGTGAACTCTTCGTTTTACAACGCACGCCCGCTTACACCATCCCGCTGCAAAATCGATCCGTGGAACCTGGCCACGCCACCAAAATGAAACGCCAGTACAAAGAGCTGCGCCAGCGGCAGTTCGATTCTTTTTCCGGCTTTACCCTGGTGCACTCGGATCTTGCACCGCCGCCGTCGCAAGCAGCGCTGGAGGTGAGCGAAGCCGATCGGCGGGCAGAATATGAAAACCGTTGGGCCTCGGGTGGACTTTCGCCTTACTACGCCTTTACTGACAGCCTGCTGGAGATGGAGTCCAATCGCACTCTGGCAGATTTTGCCCGGGAGAAAATTCGGGAACGCATTCACGATCCAGTCATTGCTGAAAAAATGTGTCCTGACTACCCGATCCTTACCCGTCGGCTGTCACCCGAGACCAATTACCTCGAGGCGTTCAACCAGTCAAATGTTGAACTGATTGATCTTAACGAGCGGCCGATCAGCCGCTTCACCTCCACCGGCATCGTGGTGGGTGAAACAGAAATCGAATTGGATGCCGTCATTTTTGCGATGGGCTTTGATGTCATGACCGGCGCTATGGATCGAATCGATATCCGTGGGCGCGATGATGAAGCGCTAAAAGCTCGGTGGGCTGAAGGTCTGACCAGCCATTTGGGCATGATGACTCATGGCTTCCCCAATCTTTTTTGGATCAATGGCCCTCACAGTCCGTTTTATAACCCGATCCTTTTGGCGGAGTTTCAATGTGATTTCATTACTAATCTGATTGCAGATATGCGTTCGCAGGAACTTGATGTCCTTGAGGCCAATGCAACGGCGGAGGGTCAATACGTGCAGCTCACCAACGACATTGGCAATAGCACCCTTTACCCCGAATCTGATAACTACTACATGGGGGACAATATCCCCGGCAAGGCCAGAGCCACCCTGTTTTGGTTTGGCGGTTTTCCTTTCTACCGAAAGCAATGTCGCCTGGCGCGAGAAGAGTGGGCGGGCTTTCAGGTAGGATCACGCGATGAGTGAACTGAGAAGTCAGGTTAAAGGCAACCTGCAAATACTCTGGAGGAACTTATCTCTGCTGGGCTTGGTGATCAATTAGACAACGGAAAACAGGCATGAATAGAGTTAAAGATAAGGTGATTGTGGTGACAGGCGCGGCCTCAGGTCTCGGTCTTGCAGATACCCGTGTACTCACCCGGGAAGGTGCCCGAGTGGTTATGACAGATATCGATCCTGAAGCAGGGCAGGCTCAAGCTGATGACCTCGGCGCCACCTTTTTCCCTCAAGACGTCAGTGATGAAACCTCTTGGGAAAGCGTAATGAGTGAGATCCATAAGAGATTCGGTCGGCTCGATGGTTTGGTGAATAACGCGGGCATCGCACCCATTGCGAACATCGAGGACACCACCACCGAAGTCTGGCGACGCGTTATGGGCATTCACCTGGATGCGACGTTTTGGGGCTGCCAATCGGCAATCAAACTCATGAAGCAAAGTGGCGGCGGCTCGATCGTCAATATGTCCTCCACCGCGGCGCTGATTGGTCTGGCGCCCTACCTCGCTTATTCTGCCGCAAAAGGCGGGATTCGATCGATGACCAAGTCAGTTGCAATTCATTGTCGCACCGAGGGTCTGGGTATTCGATGTAACTCTGTGCACCCCGGTTCCATCAGCACGCCCATGGTGCACAAGGCATTGAAGACTCTGGTGGGAACAGACCTGATGGCCGAGAAAGATCCGGAGAAAACCCGGAAAGCGATGGGTATCGGCGAACCAGAAGACGTCGCCAATATGGTGCTATACCTCCTGTCTGACGAATCCAAGCACGTTACCGGGGCAGAAATGGTCATCGACAACGGCGACACCGTGATCTGAGACATCAGTAGCTTGCAATGAAAGACAAGGAGTTCCCGATGCATATCACCGGCATGGTCCATATCAACATTAACTGCACTGATTTTCAGCGCTCTAAAACTTTTTATGAAATGCTGGGCTTTCAGGTGTATTGGCCCGTACCCGAGACCAACACCGAAGAAGTCGCCAACGCGGTAGGCATGCCAAAGTATCAGGTGGAGGGCGCGCTCATGGCATTGCAGGGCGCGGAGCAAACGATGGTGATCGATCTGCTTGAGTGGAAATCACCGCGGGACGACTCGCCCCCCTACCCTAACCTCTATCGTCCGGGCCTGGCCAGAATTGCCCTGGCCAGCTCAGACATCGACGCCGATTACGATTTTCTGGTTGAGAAAGGTGTAGAAGTGGTTTCAGCGCCGGTTAATGTGCACACCTCGGAAACCAGTTACGCGCGATTTTTCTGCTTCAAGGACCCCGACGGCACGTTTTTAGAGCTTGTCCAAGTGGTCACCACCACTTGAGCGACTCGATTGGCCCAGTGCCTGCGCTAAAAAAAGCACGCACTGTTTCCTCTACATTACTTCGCAGCTTCTCTAGCCGCAAACTCAGCGTACGCCTTGCCCGTGCCCTTAGCCATCTTGTCGCCATCGAAAGGAATCGACATCTCGGGGGTAAATTCCAGCACGATTCGCTCGGGGGTATCCAAGAACCTCACAAAGAGATCAGGGTCTAACCCCATCGTAAAGTCATTGTCGCTGTCGTCCACCTTCGCCATACCCTGAGCCAATAATTGATACATCCACATTTTGATCTTGGGGTCGTCATGAATCACTGTGTGCCCTTTATAGGTGACCGTCTTGCCTCCACCCATATGGGTGCCTTTGCTCGACATCACGACCGCTGAGCGCCCGTCCCGAGCGATTGCTTTAATACGAACACGCTCACGCGTGGCAGTCATCCAGATTTTGCCGTCCACGGGTACATAAGCAGTGGTCACGCCCAATGGGTGACCCGCCTTGTTAGCCCAGCAAAACGTGCATTCCCCGGCGCAGTTCACCAACTCCTCTTCCCGCTCCGGGTCGAGGCGGTACTGTTTCACATCATCGTAGTTGGTGGTCTGTTGGGTCATCTTGGTCAATCTCCTACTGCGGGGTTCTATCCAATGCGTATCTCGAACCCATTGGCTAAGTGGCTTCTACAGTAACTTGTGTAGATTGCCGCCATCAACCCATTCGGGCAGTGTTGCGATTTCGAATCGGAGCGGTGCAAAAACAGCTTGCAAAATTTACAGACTAGTGTAATTTTGTCCGGAAGACGTCATAAAAATAAATATCAAATATGGCAAAACCAAGGGGTAAATACGCGTCACCGGCTCAGGCTGAGAGACGCAACCGTATATTGAAAGAAACGCTGCGGCTGCTCAAGGAAGAGGCGCCAGCGGACATCAGCATGGCTCAAATCGCTGAACACAGCGATGTCAGCACCAAAACGTTATATAACCTCTTTAAAAATCGAAATGGTTTGTTGCTCGCGGCGGCGGCACAGACTCGCGCTGAAACGCTACGCAGTGCGCCCGTAATCAACGCCCCCAATGGGGTATCACGGATCATCGAATTAACGCGGCGAACCATGGATAGGTTCGCACAATCACCAGAATTTATGGAGTCCGCCATGTCAGTGGTGGTAGGTATCAGCGCCGAAGAAGAGGCCGAATATCACCGCATCGGTAGCTCCCAAAAATGGTTTTACGAGGCGTTGCTGGTTTCAGAGGCAGAGGGAGAACTCATAGCGGGAACCGACTGTCTGCTGCTGTCCCAATTGCTGGCTGCAAGCCAATGGGGCGTGACCCTTATGTGGCAAAAAAAGTTGATTTCATTGGCAATGCTGCAGCATCAGGCGATGCTCAAACATTGTCTGGATCTCATACCATTCTGTCGACCGAAGACAGCGGCCTGGCTAAATAAATTGTTCGTCTCAACCATGGAGCAAGCCTCTAAGGCGACTGAAAAAACGTGGATTGATGAGACGCGCATGGCAAGTTGAGTATTAGAAACAACAGAGGAAGGGGATCAGGAAGCAATCATTACAAAACGGAAAACCACAATAAACCAAAGTAGTCGTTCAATAAGAGAGGAAGCCACAATGATAAAGAAGCATCAATCACCAAACTTTAATAGCCCGAGGCGGCTGACCGTAGTCGCCTGTGCAGCGGCCATTGCTGCAGGCTTTCAGAGCATTCCCACTCTGGCTCAAGATACGGCGCTTGAGGAAGTCATCGTCTCAGCAACTCGGCGAGATGAGTCTATTCAGGACGTTGCCGTATCAGTTGCAGCCATCACTAAGGAATTAGGTCAGGCGCAGGTGCGTCGACTGGAAGACCTTCAGACCTTCAGTCCCAGCACTTATATCCGACGATATCCGGGCGCTGGCAGCACTGCGTTTATTAATATCAGAGGCGTGGGTACTACAGACTACGACAAGAGTTTGGATCCGCCCATTGGCGTGATTATGGATGGGTTGTTTCTTGGCACAGCCAGTGGCGTCTTGATGCAGAACTTCGATATTGAACGTATCGAAATACTGCGCGGACCACAGGGCACCCTGTTTGGTAAGAACACTACCGGGGGCTTGATCAAT
>Ga0209374_1001932_pt1 | contig 18941 bp, 18 predicted proteins | sample SaaInlLV_DNA_10m_FD_184683 | JGI IMG/M metagenome (GOLD analysis project Ga0209374, IMG submission 184683) | Marine microbial communities from expanding oxygen minimum zones in the Saanich Inlet - SI075_LV_DNA_10m (SPAdes) (version 2) | ecosystem: Environmental > Aquatic > Marine > Unclassified ... | reverse complement strand
TACAACATATTTTGTAACAAACCTATTAATATTACCCCCTAAACTTGCTATTTCTTTCACAAATTTAGAAGATATAATTTGATTTTCAACATCTGACATCAAAAACATTGTTTCAATATTAGCATTCAATTTTTTATTCATTCCCGCTAATTGAAACTCATATTCAAAATCAGAAACAGCTCTTAAACCTCTAATAATTGCATTAGCATTGTATTTTTTACATAAATCTATCGTCAAATTATTAAATGAAATGACTTTAATTTTATTTTTGTTCAATTTTAAATCTTTAAATAAAGAATTATTAATTAAATCGAGCCTTTCATCGATGGAAAAATAATAATTTTTATTTATATTATCTGTAGTTGCTACAATTACTCTATCAAAAATATTTAAAGATTTCTTAATTACATCTATATGCCCATAAGTTATAGGATCAAATGTTCCTGGATAAATAGCTGTTTTCATAATTTATTGAATATTATCTTCTATTTTAATGACAGATACAACTTTTTCATTGCCAGATAATTTTTTTATTCTAACACCTTGAGTATTTCTACCAGCTGTTCGGATTTCTTTGACTGCACATCTCATAATACTACCTTTGTCAGTAGATAAAATAATTTCGTCATCTTCCCCTACTATTAAAGAAGATGAAATATTTCCGTTCCTAGGTGAATTTATTATTCCAATTATTCCCTTACCACCTCTATTAGTAACTCTATAGTCAAGATACGAAGTTCTTTTTCCGTACCCATTTTCAGATACCGATAAAATGAATTTATCTATAGCATTTTTTATTTTTTTATCTTTATTAATTGTTTTAGAGTCAATCTTTGAATTTTCTATTATGGATAGAGAAATAACTTTGTCTTTATCTGCAAGTTGAACGCCTTTAATACCTTTTGAAGATCTTCCTTTAAATAACCTTAATTTTTTTGATTTAAACCTAATACATTTACCTAATTGAGTGCTCAATAATATATCTTCATCTTCTTTACAAATTTTTACACCAATAATTTTATCATCTTGATCAAGTTTCATTGCAATTTTACCACTATTATTAATATTCATGAAATCTTCTAATGTATTTTTCCTTACATTTCCTTTTGAGGTAGCAAATACGATCATTAGCTTTTTCCATTCAGACTCATCCTCGGGTAAAGGCATGATTGAACTTATTGAATGGTGGCTTTTTAAAGGTAAAATATTAAATATAGATTTACCCTTTGAAGCAGCAGTACCCTCCGGAATCTTATGCGCTTTAATTTTATACGCTAGACCTTGAGTAGAAAAAAAAAGCACTGGCGTATGTGTATTTGCAGTAAATATTTGAACAACGAAATCCTCTTCTCTTGTTGAGATGCCAGACTTACCTTTTCCGCCTCTTTTTTGAGCCTTTAACGCACTTAATGGACTTCTCTTTATATATCCTTGATTTGTTATACTGATTACAACAGATTCTTTTTGGATAGTTTCTTCAATATTGTAATTTAATACCGCATCAATAATTTTTGTTCTACGTGGCACGCTAAATTTATCTTTAATATTTTCTAATTCATTAATGATAAGTTTATTGAGTTCTTTCTTAGAGTTTATAATCTTATTGTATTCAATAATTAATTCGGCAAGTTTATTAATTTCACTTTCGATTTCATTAATTCCATAAGCAGTAAGTTTTTGAAGTCTTAATTCTAGAATTGCACTGACCTGTTCGTTAGAAAGCTGGTAACTTGTAATATTTTTTTTCTTATCAATTAATGCTATCAACTTAACACTTTTTTTAATTTTCCATTTTTTAGATAATAAATTCTTTTTTGCATTTTCTGTATCTTTTGAATTTTTTATTATCTTAATAATTTCATCTATATTTTCAACAGCGGTTGCTAATCCTATTAAAATATGTGCCCGTTCTTCAGCTTTTTTTAAATCAAATTTAACTCTTTTAATAACCGTATCTTCTCTAAATTTTAAAAATTCTGATATAAATTCTTTTAAATTTAAAATTTTTGGTTTTTTGTTTACAATTGCAAGAGTATTAAAACCAAAAGAACTTTCTATATTGGTTAATTTATACAATTGTCTTCGCACTGTTTCAGGTTCAACAGCTTTTCTGAGTTCTATAACTACTCTAATACCTTCTCTATTAGACTCATCTCTTAAATCTCTTATACCTTCAATTTTTTTATCTCTAACTAGTTGGGCAATTCTTTCAATCAATACAGATTTATTAACTTGGTATGGTATTGATTTAATAATCAATGTTTCTCTGCCATTTTTTTTTTGTTCTAAATCTATTTCCCCTCTTATTTTAAAGGACCCTCTTCCTTTGTTATATCCTTGTTTAATAATATCTTTACCTATAATTACTCCACCAGTTGGAAAATCCGGGCCAGGTATATGTTTCATTAATTGTGAAACAGTAATATCTTTGTTGTTAACATAAGCTACTGTTGCATTAATAACTTCTCCTAAATTATGAGGTGGAATACTTGTTGCCATTCCAACTGCGATTCCACCTGCACCATTAACTAATATATTTGGATACTGTGATGGTAAAACTTCAGGCTCTTTTTCAGTCTCATCATAATTACTTCTATAATTAACAGTGTTTTTTTCTAAATCTTCAGTTAAAAATTGCGCAATTTTACCAAGCTTAGTTTCTGTATAACGCATTGCAGCAGCAGGATCACCGTCTATAGATCCAAAATTTCCCTGTCCTGTAATTAATGGTAAGCTCATAGAAAAATCTTGAACTAGTCTAACTAATGCATCATAAACAGATTGATCACCGTGAGGATGGTATTTACCAATTACATCTCCGACTATTCTTGCAGATTTTCTAAAAGGTTTGGACCAATCGTAGCCACCCTTATACATGGCAAAAATAATTCTTCTGTGTACAGGTTTTAATCCATCTCTAACGTCTGGAAGTGCCCTACTTACAATAACGCTCATAGCGTAAGATAAATAAGATGAACTCATTTCATCTTGCACAAAAATAGGCTTGTATGATTTATTGATCTCTACAGAGTTTTTTTCCATTGGACTTTAGAAAGGAATTTCATCATCTAAATCAGAATTTTCTTGATTTAAATTTTCATTTGGTAAAGAACTTTTGTTTTCAGAAACCAAATTCGAACTACTGCCAGCATTATTTCTACTGTCCAGCATGGTTAAACTTGAGTTATATCCTTGTAATACAATTTCTGTAGAATATTTATCTTGACCAGACGCTTCGTCTTTCCATTTTCTAGTGCTAAGTTGACCTTCTACATAAACGTTAGCTCCTTTTTTTACATACTGTTGAACTACATTTACAAGTCCTTCATTGAAAATAACTACTCTATGCCACTCGGTTTTTTCTTTTCGCTCTCCACTAGATTTATCTTTCCAGCTTTGGCTGGTAGCTAAGCTCAATCTAGCTACACTTTTTCCATTAACCATTTGTTTAATTTCTGGGTCTGCGCCTAAACGACCTATTAATTGTACTTTATTTAAACTTCCTGCCATAATAATTTCTATTTTAGATTAATTTTGTTATTTAAAATTGACTTGTTATATCACATTTAAATAATAAACATAAGATCATTGTTAATTAGAAGAAAAAAATATGTTGAAAAAAATCGTTGTAAAAGGGGCTAAAGAACACAATTTAAAAAATGTTTCTCTTGAAATACCAAAGGAGAAACTAGTAGTCATAACAGGTCTATCAGGCTCAGGAAAATCATCTTTAGCTTTTGATACAATTTATGCTGAAGGACAAAGAAGATATGTAGAAAGTCTCTCCTCATACGCAAGACAGTTTTTAGATAAAATGAAAAAGCCCAAAGTGGATTTAATTGAAGGGTTGAGCCCAGCTATTTCTATTGAACAAAAAAATACTTCTAAGAATCCTAGATCGACTGTTGCAACAGTAACAGAAATTTATGATTATATGCGTGTTCTATTTGCAAGAGTTGGGGTTCCCTACTCACCATTCACTGGTAAGCCAATTGTATCCCAACCAATAAGTGAAATGGTTGATAAAATTAAAAAACTACCCAAAGATAGTACTATTTATTTGCTTGCTCCAATCGTTAGAGGCAGAAAAGGAGAATACAAAAAAGAAATTTTAAATTACAAGAAAAGAGGTTTTACAAAAATTAAAGTTGATGGAAAATATTTAAATATTGATGAATTCCCTAACTTAAATAAAAAAGTTAAACATGAAATCTCAATTATAGTTGACAGAGTAATACTTAATTCTAGCCTTGGTAACCGATTAGCTGATAGTGTAGAAACTGCCGTAAATCTTTCAAATGGACTTTTAGTTGTAGAATACGAAAATGAAACTTTGCCAAAAAAATTTAGAACGAGAGAAACAATTACTTTTTCTTCAAAATTTTCATGTCCTGAAAGCGGTTTTACCATTGAAGAAATTGAACCCAGACTTTTTTCATTTAACTCACCTTACGGGGCATGTGAAGAATGTGAGGGAATAGGTCATAATTTGAATGTAGATCCAAATCTAGTTGTACCAGATCCTAAAAAAAATTTACAAGATGGAGCAATTGAACCTTGGGCCAAATCCACTTCTCTATATTATGCTCAAACACTAGCCTCAATAGCAAAACACTACAAAATCTCATTAGCTGATCCTTGGAAAAAAATATCTAAAAAAATTCAAGATGTGATTTTATATGGATCAGATGAAGAGGAAATTAAATTTTCATATGACGATGGGTATGAAGCTTATTCTACAAAAAAAACTTTCGAAGGAGTGGTAAATAATCTAGAAAGACGTTACTTGGAAACTGATAGTGAGTGGAAAAGAGAAGAAATTTCTCAATACCAAAGTGAGTCTGATTGTGAAAAATGCAAAGGTCTACGACTAAAAGAAGAAGCTTTATGTGTAAAGATTAACTCTTTAAATATTAGTGAAATAACAAAAAAATCAATTGATGACGCTCAAAAATGGTTTAATAATTTGGAAAAAATATTTACTGAGCGAGAAAATAAAATTGCACAACATATTTTAAAAGAAATTAATGAAAGATTAAACTTTCTTTTAAATGTCGGATTAAATTACCTCACCCTCTCCAGAGAATCAGGTACGTTATCAGGAGGTGAAGCGCAAAGAATTAGGTTGGCTTCCCAAATAGGATCAGGCTTAACTGGAGTTTTATATGTTTTAGACGAACCTTCTATTGGTTTACATCAAAGAGATAATAAAAAATTGATCAAAGCATTAAAAAAATTAAGAGACTTGGGTAATACTGTAATAGTAGTTGAACACGATATTGAAACTATGGAAAATTCAGATCATATCATTGATATAGGGCCAGAAGCAGGTTTGAATGGAGGAGAAATTATCGCAGAAGGAAATGTAAAAGAAATTATTAAAAATGAAAAAAGTATAACAGGAAATTATTTATCTGGAAAAAAATTTATACCTGTTCCAAGAAAACGTAGAATTGCAAAAAATGGAAGGTTTATAGAAATTAGTGGAGCTACAGGAAATAATTTAAAAAAAGTAAATTTAAAAATACCGGTAGGTACTTTTACATGTGTGACAGGTGTATCTGGTAGTGGTAAATCTACTTTAATTTTACATACTCTTTATAATGCATTTAACTTAATGTTAAATAAAAACAAAAGTAGAAAAGTTCCAAAAGCGTTCACAGGATTTAAAGGAACAGAATTAATTGACAAAATTATTGACATAGATCAATCACCTATTGGTAGAACACCTAGATCAAACCCAGCCACCTACACAGGTGCTTTTGGACCAATCAGAGAATGGTTTGCAGCCCTGCCTGAGTCGAAAGCAAGAGGTTATAAAGTTGGTCGTTATTCTTTTAACGTAAAAGGAGGAAGGTGTGAAACTTGTGAAGGTGATGGAGTTATTACATATGAAATGCATTTTCTTCCAGATGTATTTATCCCATGCGATACATGTAAAGGTGCTAGATATAACAGAGAAACACTAGAAATAAGATTTAAAAACAAAAATATTGCAGATGTTCTTGATATGACAGTGGATCAAGGGTGTGAGTTTTTTGAAAATATTCAAACTATTAGATCAAAATTAATTACTCTAAAACACGTTGGTCTGGGATATATGAAAATAGGTCAGCAAGCGACAACACTATCTGGTGGTGAAGCGCAAAGAATTAAATTAGCTAAAGAATTATCTAAAAGACCTACTGGCAGAACTTTATATATTTTAGACGAACCAACTACCGGTTTACATTCACATGATATTAAAAAATTATTAGAAATTCTTCAAGCTTTTGCAAATACAGGAAATACGGTTGTTGTCATTGAACACAATTTAGATGTTATTAAAACAGCTGATCATATTATTGATATGGGTCCCGAGGGAGGTGTGAATGGTGGTGAAATCATTGCTGAAGGAACTCCGGAAAAAGTATCTCAAGTTGTAAAAAGTTATACAGGAAATTTTATTAAAGAGCTTTTGGGGCCGACTTCTATGAAAAAGACTGCCTAAATCCAAAATATATGTTATAAAAATATATGGCTTCGATTCTACAATCTTTATCAAGAACAGTTCATTATTCATTAGCTTTAGCAATTTTGTTATTTTTAGGGTTACACTTCTCTGGAGATGGTTTTGCTTTTGATAGAACTTTTTGGAGTTGGTTAGCAAGATACGTCCATGTAATCGTTGCTATAATGTGGATCGGGTTATTGTGGTATTTTAATTTTGTTCAAATACCAAACATGCCAAAAATTCCAGATGAACAAAAACCTGCTATTGGTAAAGTTATTGCACCTGCTGCACTTTTTTACTTTAGATGGGCTGCTGCATTTACTGTTTTATCAGGATTTATTCTTGCATGGTTAAATGGCTATTTACATCAAGCAATGACACTAGGTCTTGATGGTTCTTATGGTAAAAATACCGCTATTGGAATTGGAATGTGGTTAGGCTTAATAATGGCTTACAACGTTTGGTTTGTTATATGGCCAAATCAAAAAAGAGCTCTTGGTATGATTGATTGTTCTCCTGAAATAAAAGCAGCATCAGCCAGAACTGCAATGTTATTTTCAAGAACTAACACTTTATTGTCACTACCAATGTTGCTTACAATGGTTGCAGCACAAAACCTTTATTAATTAAGGAACTATTTTTTCCTCTTCTTTTTCAAGTGTTTTATAGGTAACTTTAAAAAATTTTAACATTGGTGATGCTACAAATATTGAAGAATAAGTTCCTATTACAACTCCTAAAATCATAGCAAAAGAAAAACCTCTTAAAATTTCACCACCCAAAATAAATATTGATAAAAGAGCAAGTAAAGTAGTTGCAGATGTAATAATTGTTCTTGCCAATGTATCGTTAATAGATAAATCTGCAATTTCACTTATGTTTAATCTATTATACTTATTTAAATTTTCTCTTATACGATCATAAATTACTACTGTATCATTCATTGAATAACCTACAATTGTCAATGCAGCTGCAATTATTGAAAGATTAATTTCTAAAGATAAAACAGAAAAAACACCTAGGGTAATTACAACATCGTGAAATAAAGCAATAATAGAACCAATACTAAACTGCCATTCAAATCTAATCCAAATATAGAAAAGCATAGCGGCCAAAGAGAGGGAGATGGCAATAATTCCAGATTGTAATAATTCAGAACTTACTTTAGGCCCTACATTTTCTACTCTTCTAAAATTTACTTCAGCAGTTAAATTATCTGATAAATTTTTTTTAATTTTTGGAATTATCTTGTTATTATCATCTTCTTTTTGTTCAACTTTAATTAGATAATCACCTTCTTGACCAAATTTTTTAACATTTACGTCACCTAGGTCCATATTATTTAGCAAAGTTCTAATTGTAGATGCATCCGTATTGTCGGATCTAAGTTCAATCAAGGTACCACCCTTAAAATCAATTCCATAATTTAACCCTTTAAAAAATATAAATAAAATACTTAAAATAAACAGTAATAATGATAAAGAATTTGCTATTTTAAATTTTGATGAAAAATTAAATTTATTATTCATTATATTTTAATTTCTTTATTTTTTGAATTTAAGACAATTATAGAAGTTAGGTGTCGAGCCAAGAAATAAGCAGTGAACAGGGTTGTTATAATTCCTATACCTAGAGTTATAGCGAACCCTTTAACTGGTCCAGACCCAAATGCAAATAATATAATAGCTGCAATTAATGTAGTTATATTAGCATCTAGGACAGTAATTTTAGCTTTAGTATAACCAGTATCAAAAGCATGAATAATGGATTTTTCTGTTTTCAACTCTTCTTTAATTCTCTCAAAAATTAAAACATTTGCATCAACAGCCATACCAACAGTCAAAATAATTCCAGCTATGCCAGGCAAAGTTAAAGTAGACTCAAGAATTGTTAATATTCCGATTAACATTAATAAATTTGCAATTAGTGCGGTATTAGCAATTAAACCAAAAATTTTATATTTATAAAGCATGAATAAAATTACCAATATGAAACCGACAATTAAAGATATTGTTCCAGATTTAATTGAGTCTTCTCCTAAGTCAGGACCAACAGTTCTTTCTTCAACTATGATTAAGGGTGTGGGTAATGCCCCAGATCTCAAAAGCAAAGCAAGATCTGTAACTTCTTGAAAGGAAAAATTACCAGAAATCATACCACTACCAGAATTAATCGGTTCATTAATTGAAGGTGCACTAACAATTTTTCCATCTAAAACTATTGCTAATCTTTTTCCAACATTATCTGTTGTAGCTCTTCCAAATTTTTGAGCCCCAAGTCTATCGAGTGTAAATGATACTGTTGGCTGGTTATTTTGGTTATTAATATTCGGTTGTGCATCAATTAAATTTTCACCACTCATAATAATTCTTTTACTTACATTTAATTTTTCACCATTTTCTGAAATTAACTCATCAGTACCAAATTCATTATTTTCACTCACTAATCTGAAATTTAATTGTGCAGTTTTACCTAAAAGTTCTTTTATTCTTTCTGGATCTTTAAGACCTGGTAATTCTATTAAAATTCTTTTTTCCCCACGCTGAAGAATAGTTGGTTCTTTAGTGCCTACATCATCTATTCTTCTCCTAACTATTTCAATCGATTGTTTAAGGGCAGCATTATTGATCGTAAGTAAACCAAATTTAGAAAATAAAATCTCTATCTCTTTATTAGATTTTTTTTTATATGTTAATTCGTAAGACCTATAATTATCAATATACGGATTTACTAAATTTTCTTTTCTTGAATAAAAATACGTATCAAATTTTTCAATATCATCAATTAAAACAGTTAAAGACTGATTATTGATCTTAAAATTAGAGAAATTAATATTATTTTTTTTAAGTAATTTTTTAATAGGTATTATTTTATCTTGTATTTTTTCTTGTACCAATGTGTCAGAATTAATTTCGAGCAGAAGATAAGAGCCACCTTGAAGATCTAGTCCCAAATTTATCTTTTTATCGATTAAAAGGTTTTCGTTATTTTGAAAATTTAAAGATGAAAAAAAAGCAATAAAAAAAAATATAAAATAGATTATAAGAGTATTTATTTTAGAAAAATTTAACACGAAAAAGAATTATTTTTTTACTTCTTCTTTTTTAAGTAAGCTAGTTATAGTTGATCTAATAATTTCTACTTTAGTATTTTCTCCAATTAAAACTTCTATACGATCATCTTCCATTACACGCTCAACTTTTCCAATAATACCACCTGATGTAATAACCTCATCACCTCTTTTAAGAGACTCAACCATAAATTTATGGTCTTTAACTCTTTTCTGTTGAGGTCTTATAAGAAAAAAATAAAAAATAATAAAGATTAATATTAAAGGTATAAATTGTGATATTCCTTGTCCACTCATGCAAACACAAATATAGGAAAAGAGTTACAGAAACAAGTAAATTTTAATTATATTTTATCTAAATTATTCATGTATTTTTTTAATACATTGGGAATATTTACAGAACCATCTTCGTTTTGATTGTTTTCTAGTAAAGCAATCATAAGTCTCCCAACAGCTAGTCCAGATCCATTCAAAGTACCCACAAATTCATTACCATTATCTGTTTTATATTTAGTAGACATTCTTCTAGCTTGAAATGAGCCGCATGAAGAACAGCTAGAGATTTCTCTATATTTTTTTTCTGAAGGTATCCATGCTTCAATATCATATGTTTTTTCAGCACTAAAACCCATGTCACCAGATGAAAGTAAGATTACTTGATAGGGAATTTCAAGTTTTTCTAAGATACTTTCAGCACAACTCAGCATACGATCAAGTTCTTTAATACAGTTATTATGTTCTACAATACTGACAAGTTCGACTTTATAAAATTGATGCTGTCTAATCATCCCTTTAGTATCTTTTCCGTAACTTCCAGCTTCTTTTCTAAAACATGGGGTTGAAGCAACAAATCTTTGTGGTAAATCATTTTTATTAATAGTAGATTTTCTAACTAAATTAGTCAAAACGACTTCGGCAGTTGGAATTAAAAATTTTCTCTGATCAGAATTATCAAATTTTATCTCAAATTGGTCTTCCTCAAACTTAGGCAGCTGTCCTGTTCCAAACATAACATCTTCATTTACTATTAGAGGTGGTGAAATTTCAATATATTTAAATTCACCTACATGAATATCTAGCATGAAATTTATTAACGCTCTTTCAAGAAGAGCAAATTTATCTTTTAAAACTACAAATCTAGAACCGGATAGTTTAATTGATGTATCAAAGTCAATACTATTTTGAATAGAACCTATTTCAATGTGAGATTTTACCTTAAAAGAAAAATCTTTTACTGTGCCAAATTTTTTAATTAGTTTATTTGATTTTTCATCTTTACCTACAGGAACATCGTTAAGAGCTACATTAGGGAGTGAAAAAAGAATTTGATTTAAATTTTTTTGACTTTCATTTTGTTGTTTCGTTAGAGAAGATATTTCTTCTGATATATCTTTAGATTTTTCGAAATTTGACTTGTCTTTTAACTTCGATAAGGATTTTTTTTCTTGTTCAAGTGTTTCTTTTTTAAGAATTAAATTTCTATTAATTTCATCTAGTTTATTAAATTTTGTAATATCAAATTCTAAATTTCTATCATTAAATTTTTTTTTATAATTATCTAAATTTTTTCTCAAATCTTTAATATTATGCATTTTCTATATTTTCTTATGTTTTTTTTCTGTAAACCTTACAGTTATTATAGACAACTCGTAAAGTAATAACAAAGGTATTGCTAATCCAACTTGAGTAATTGGGTCTGGAGGTGTTAAAATTGCAGCTACAGTAAAAATCATTACTATTACATATCTTCTTGTTTTTTTTAAATAAGTTGAATTTACAACGCCAATCCTTGCTAGTAAATTTAATAAAATTGGTAACTGAAAACTAATTCCAAATGCAAAAATTAATCTCATTATCAAAGAAAGATATTCGTTAACCTTGGCTTCAAGTTGTATGGGTAAACTTGAATTTGATCCCATTGTTTCAAATGATAAAAAAAATTTTATAGCCAAAGGCATAACTAGATAATAAACCAATAAACCACCTAATAAAAAAAGTATAGGGGTGAATATTAAATAAGGTAAAAGTGCTTTCTTCTCATTTTTATATAAACCGGGGGCTATAAATTTATAAATCTGAATTAATAATACTGGACTGCCTAAAAAAATTGCAGCAAAAAATGCGACCTTTAAATATGTAATAAAAGTTTCATGTAATGCAGTAAAAATTAATCTTCTAGATATTGAGTCGCCTTTTACAGCTTTGGCATACGGATCTACTAAAAATGAATAAATTTGCTCTGCAAAAGTATAAGAAATAACGAATATGATTAAAATAAATACAATAGTTTTAATCAGTCTAGAACGAAGTTCAGTAAAGTGACTGGTGAATGAATTATTATCACTCATCTTCTTTTTCTTTTATATTTTTTTTTGAGGTAGATTGATTAATTATATCTTCTTCAACATCAATATCTTTGGTTACAGAAGAAATTTCTCTCTGAAAGCTACTAATAGTGTTTTTTAATTTGCCAAAATATGAACCAATTTTTTTTAATGCTACAGGAAATTCTTTTGGTCCTAGTACTAAAATCGCAATTATTACTATCGCTAATATCTCTAACCATCCAATTTGAGGCATATTAGATTATTTATTTTCAGAATTGGAATTATCTGAGTTATTATTGGAGCTATCATTTCCAGAATTATCATCGGATAAACCCTTTTTAAAACTCTTTATACCTTTTGCAAGATCACCCATAATACTTGAAATTTTTCCTTTACCAAAAAGTATTACAATTAATATTGCTATAATGATTATACCTGTCCAACCTATGTTTCCCATTAATTAGCTTATACATGATAAATCAAATTAAATAAATATCTTATTTCTCTTCTTCTGGAGCTCTTTTAATAGCTTCATCTATATCTTTATAGATATTATTTTGTTTTTCACCAATAGATTGCTCTTTAAAAAATTTACCTGTACCAAAAATTGATTTATCAATAACCGAAGTGTCAATTAGACCGGCTGATCCTAATTCATCGATGGTTGGTAAATCAGATAATTTCTGAACATTAAAATGATTTAAAAAATTTTCAGTAGTAGCATACTGGATTGGTTTACCAATAATATCTTTTCTACCAGCAGGTTTAACCCAATCCAATTTAAATAAAATCTCTAAAGTATTGGAAGCAAACGCAACACCTCTAATTTCTTCTATTTCAGATCTTGTTACAGGTTGGTGATAAACAATTATTGCTAATGTTTCTATGGTAGATTTTGATAATTTTTTTTGTGTAGATTTTTGAAATGACATTAGTTTAGATAAGTCCTCGGCGGTTCTAAAAGACCACTTGTTTTTTATACAAATTAAATTAATGCCTCGACTTTTGTAAGTCTTTCTAATTTTTTCTAAATTTTTTTTTATATTAGAGTTCGTTTGAAGTCTTTTTTCAATTGTTTCAATATCAAGAGGTTCAGAAGCTGCAAAAAGAATAGCCTCAATCTGTCTCTCTAATTTAGATGGAGCAGAAGGGAAATTTATTACATTTTCTTTTTTTTTTGGCATGTCAATATTTTTTAATCATTAGTTTATCAAATATTTTATTTTGTGATATTTTAACTATACCCTCTTTAGTTAACTCAAGACTGGCAGCAAATATTCCTGCCATACCTGTTTTTTTCATTTCTTTTTTTTTATAAAATTCAGGAATTAATTCACTTACATTTTTCCAATCAATGATTTGATTTAAATTATTTTTAATTTGTTTAATAGCTTCCTCAGTAGTGTAAACTGGAAGTTTTGGTATACTAATATTTTGAAATGTTTTTTGCATTTGAAGATTAGAATATGTTTTTAATAATTCATAAAGAGTTATATCGTATTTAGGTTTATTTATAGATCTAATACCACCTCGCATACCTCTAGAAAAAATATGCACACCAAGTCTTTTTTTTTGTAACATTTGATCTGATAAAATTCGAATTAATTCAAGTTTTTTTAATTGTAATTTCAATTTTTCGGCAACTTCTAAAGCTTTGAAATCATCTTCATCATCTTCTGGTAATAATAATTTTGATTTCAAATACGCAAGCCAAGTAGCCATTAATAAAAACTCAGAGGCTGTTTCTAAATTTAATTCTTTCTTATTTTTAATATATTCTAAAAATTGATCAGCTAATTGTGTTATTGAAATATCAGCTAAATCTACTTTTTGATTTTTTGCTAAATCCAATAAGACTTCTAATGGCCCACTATAGTTAGGTATATTAATAGATATTTGATTGGACTTAATTGATTCCATTACGGATTTTACCTTAAAATTTTATAAATTTCTGAAGTTTTTTGTGCTGTAAATTCATCAATATAAGGAACTGATTTAATCAATTTAAAGTTGTCATTTACATTTCCAGCACAATATAAAACTAAATTGCAACCTGCATTTAAAGATTTTTTAGCATTAGTAATTAGATCGTATTTTAAAGCTTTCATAGATATATCGTCGGACATTAAGATCCCTTTATATCCAATTTTTTTTCTTATTATTTTTTTTATAATTTTTTTTGAAAAAGTCGCAACATTTTTAGAGTCTATTTTTTTATAAAGAATATGTGCTGTCATTGCTAATTTTGCAGAATTGTACTTAAATGGGAAAAAATCAATATTATCCAGTTCTTTGTAGCTTAAATAAACTTTTGGCATTTTAAAATGACTATCCGAAACAGCGCAACCATGACCAGGAATGTGTTTAGCAACACAGATAATTTTATTGGATTGACATTGGTTGACAGTAATTTTTCCAAATTTTTTTACAATTTCTTTTTTACTTGAAAAACTTCGATTACCTATAACTTTACTAGTTCCTTTCCTTAAAACATCAAGAACCGGTATAGTATTAATGTTTATTCCAATATTGCGAAGATTTTTACACAATACAGTTAAATAATTTTTGTATAATTGAATGCTCATCTTTTTATTTGATAAATATAATTTTCCAAAAAAATTTGCATCAATATTATGGTTAATTATTTTGCTCAGCCTGGTTACAGTTGAGCCTTCTTCATCAATTAGAATTGGAAATTTATTATCTTTTGTTATTTTTTTAATGTTTTTAATAAGAAGTCTTACCTGAGGAAGGGATTTGATGTTTCTTTTAAACAAAATTAAACCCCATGGACTCTCTTTAGTGAATAATAATTTTTCTTTATTTGTTAATTTAAAACCTTTAATGCTAATAATTATAGCTTTTTTTTTCATTTTGATTTTAATAAATTCCAAAAACTTCTAGTTTTTTTATTGTGCGTATCTTCATTAATAGAATTGTTGAACTCAATTATGTTGTCTGTATCATTTGATAGAACCGGTAAATCAGTAATTTTATTATTTATAATCTGGTTTATATTTTTACGATTATAGTATTTTTCTTTTAAATTTTTATTTGAAGAATAATACTTATATGTGTAAAAAAAAAAAATTAATATTAATAAAAAAAATAATATATTAAAAATTTTATTCATTACATTTTTTCGGGTAAAGAAACGCCTAAAATTTTCATACCATTTTGTATCACAATGGTTACAAGGTTAATGATAGCTAAAATTTCTACTCTTTTAATTTTTCCATTTTCTATAAATTTGTACTTGTCATCTTCATTTCCTTTACTCCAATACGAATGGAATAAAGTTGATAATTCATATAAATAAAACGGGATTTTATGTATTTCGAAATTTTTAGATGAAGACTCAACAATTTTAGGCCATTCGAATATTTTTCTAATTATCTTTTCTTCTTTTGAGTTTAATGCAAAATTTTGCTCATTTAATGAAATTTTACTATTTAAATTAATATTTAAAGCTCTGTGCAAAGAATTAATTCTGGCATACGCATATTGAACATAAAAAACAGGATTGTCTTTAGTTTTAATTTTTACTTTATCGAAATCAAATTCTAATTCTACATCATTACTTCTATTTAACATCATGAATCTTATCGGATCTTTATCTACTTCATTAAGTAAATCTTGGACTGAAATAAAGTCTCCTGCTCTTTTTGACATTTTAAAAGGTTTGCCATTTTTATAAAGTTTAACTAGTTGGCATACCTTACAATTTAACTTTACTTTATTATTAGATAAAGCTGATACAGCCGCAGTTATTCTTTTAATATAACCGGTATGATCAGCGCCTAAGATATTAATTAAATTGTTGTAATTTCTATCTATTTTATCCATATGATAAGCAACATCATTAGCAAAATAAGTCCAAGTACCATCATTTTTTTGTAAAGCTCTATCTGTGTCATCATCAAATAAAGTAGATTTAAAAATTAATCTTTTTGTCTTTTTCCAATTTTCATTAATTTCACCCTTTGGTGGTGGTAAATATCCTTCTTCTACAAATTTTTTGTCAATTAGTTTTTTTACAGTTTTATTAACTAGATCGTTATTAACAAGATCTGTTTCAGAAATAAAATTATCATGTGAAATACCTAATGAATTTAAATCATTTTTAATTAATTCCATTGACTCTATAAGAGATTTTTCTTTAAGAAAATTAAAAATTTTATCATAATTATCAAAATTTATATTTTTGTTTTTGTCTAAAATTTTTTTTGCTATTTCTTTAATGTATTGTCCAGGATATAAATTATCTTTAAGAGGAAATTTTTCTTTAAATTTAATTTCTTTTATTCTTAAAAAAACAGATTCTACAAAATTATCAATTTGGTTACCATAATCATTGATATAATATTCTTTGATAACAGTGTTTCCATTAAATTTAAGAAGATTAGCTAAAACATCACCGAATATAGCTCCCCTACAATGCCCTACGTGCATTGGACCCGTCGGATTTGCTGAAACAAATTCAATATTGTATTTATCGTTTGATATTTTTGACCCATAATCCTTGTTATTTTCTAAAATTAAATTAATATTCTTTAACATCGCTAATTTTGATAATTTAATATTTAAAAATCCAGGCCCAGCTATTTCAATTACTTCAAAATTTTTAATTTCATTTTCAAATAGCTTTTTCAATTGAGCTGCAAGATTATTTGGATTTATTTTATTCGATTTACTTAAAACTAATGAAATATTACAAGATAAATCAAAATTAAATTTTTCCGGCGGCACTTCTAGAATAACACTTTTTAAGTTATCAAGATTTATTAAATCTAAATTCTTTTTATGTCTTAAGACACAATCTTTAATTTCAGATAAATAATGTTCAAATATATTCATTTAATTTTTTTATATAAATTTATGGCATATCTGTCTGTCATACCAGCAATAAAATCACAAATTATTCTTTCTAATTTAGAATTTTTATATTTTTTAATATTAATATATTTTTTTGGATTTTTTATAATTATTAAAAACAATTTTTTAATTATCTTTTTACCATAATTTGTTTTTTTTTTAACATTTTTATGAAAGTACATTTTTTCTTTTAAAAATTTTTTTATTTCTAAATCAAATCTTTTCATTTTATAAGAAAAACAAACTATTTTTTTCTCTGAGTTGTATACTCCTTTTAGATTTTTAATTTTATTAGTTTTAATATTTTTTTCTGTAGTTTTAATTACATCAATGACCATTTCATTTATAATGTCTCTAATAATTTGCCTTACAATTAAATCTGCAGAATATTTCGTGAATTTACTTCTATGTTTAGAAATAATTTTATTAAGAATTGGGATATTTTTGAGATCATTCAATTTAAATAAATTTGATTTCAAGCCATCTTCTAAATCATGACTGTTATAAGCAATATCATCTGAAATCGCTGCTATTTGTCCCTCAAGAGATGTATTGTTTAAAAATTTTATTTTATTTTTGAAGAAATTTTTACCAAGTATTGTATCAAATTTGGTTTTGTTATTTACAGGACCATTGTGTTTTATTAATCCATCAAGAGTTTCAAGAGTTAGATTTAAACCATTAAAGTTATAATATCTATTTTCTAGTATTGTGATAATTCTTAATGTTTGAATATTGTGGTCAAAGCCACCATAATTCTTCATGCAATCATTGAGTGCTTCCTCCCCAGCATGACCAAAAGGTGTGTGACCAAGGTCATGTGCTAAACTTAATGTTTCTGATAAATCTTCATTTAAATTAAAAAATTTAGATAATGTTCTTGCAATTTGTGAAACTTCTAAGGAGTGTGTTATTCTTGTTCTAAAATGGTCTCCTGAAGTATTAACAAAAACTTGTGTTTTGTGCTTTAGCCTTCTAAAGGCTGTAGAATGTATTATTCTATCTCTATCTCTTTGAAAATCATTTCTAAGAGTTGTTTTTTTTTCTATTTTAAACCTTCCTTTAGATACAAACGGGACGGCTAATTTAGATAATTTGATAATTGTTTTTTTTTGCATGCTTACTATATATAGATTATATACTAGTTGTATTGTAATTATGGAAAAAAAAATTGATTTTACTGAAGAGGCTCTGAATGAGATTAGTAAAATTACACAAACTGATGATAAAAAATATTTCAGAATAACAGTTAAAGGGGGCGGCTGTTCTGGCTTTAAATACAATTTTGGTTTTGACAAAAAATCAAATTTGGATGACGTTATTTTTGGCAATACTATTATAGATAAAGCATCTCTAGAAATTATTTCAGGATCTGTAGTTGATTTTAAAAAAGAAATGATTGGAGAGTCATTCGTAATAACTAATCCTAAGGCTACTGCGTCTTGTGGTTGCGGACTATCATTTTCAATTTGATGAAAATTATCTCTTGGAATGTAAATTCTGTTAGAGCTAGAATTGAAAATATTCTTAATTATATAAAAGATTCTAAACCAGATGTTTTACTCTTACAGGAAATAAAAACCCAAGAAGTGAATTTTCCAAGAGATACTTTTAAAAATATCGGATATGAGTCTTACATATATGGGCAAAAAAGTTACAATGGTGTAGCGATAGTATCAAAGTTAAAGTTAAATAATATTAATATTGATTTTATTAAAGATGAATTAAATCAAGCACGAATAATTACAGGCGAAATATTTTTAGGAAAAAAAATAATTGATCTAATAAACATATATGTCCCTAATGGCAATCCAATTGATACTCAAAAATATGATTACAAAAAAAATTGGCTAGAAAAATTTATAAATAGCATTAAAAAAAGGTTAAAAAAAAATTCTAATTTATTAATAGCTGGAGATTTTAATATTATTCCTGAAGAAATAGATGTACATGATTTTAAAAGATATGAAAATGATGCTTTAGGCAGACTAGAAATAAGAAAAAAATATAGAGAATTAATTAATTTAGGATTTAAAGATATCTATCGTTTACTAAATAAAAAAAAACAAGAATACACTTTTTGGGATTATTTTGCTGGGTCTTGGCAAAAAAATAATGGTATGCGAATAGACCACTTTCTTCTGTCAAATAATTTAATTGAAAACGTATCATCAAT
>Ga0209374_1001920_pt1 | contig 19033 bp, 16 predicted proteins | sample SaaInlLV_DNA_10m_FD_184683 | JGI IMG/M metagenome (GOLD analysis project Ga0209374, IMG submission 184683) | Marine microbial communities from expanding oxygen minimum zones in the Saanich Inlet - SI075_LV_DNA_10m (SPAdes) (version 2) | ecosystem: Environmental > Aquatic > Marine > Unclassified ... | reverse complement strand
CGTGGCGATCGCCCCAAACAGCCCTATCAGCGCGCGCTGCACCATCATTAGCGACGATCATGGCAATCAAATCACGGGCTTTTATCCAGGCGATGCAGGCCCAGAGACGCGGCTTCTACCCAGTGAATTGTCCAATATTGGCGAAATTGATCTGGCGCATTTAGGCCCCGAAGCGCCAGACCTCATGGTTCGGCAAGCCAAAGACCTGCACATACTGGGTATCCCATTTATCTTTGACCCAGGGCAATGGGTATCGAAATTCACCAAAGAAGACCTGCGCGACCTCCTGGACTATGCCCGTTACGTCATTGGTAACGAACACGAAATGTCCGTGCTGGCCGCGACCCTAGAAATACCCACCGCGGCGCTCGCAGGGATGACCGATACCCTGATTACGACTCGAGCGGCCGATGGCGTCGATCTGGCATTTGACAGCCAGCTGCAGCACGTGCCGGCAATAACGGTACAAACGATTGTTGATGCCACTGGCAGTGGTGACGCCTTTAGAGCTGGCCTGATTTTTGGCCTATCAAAAGGCAAGGATCTTTTAGGCGCTACCCGCCTTGGATGCCAGGTTGCAGCCTGTGCGCTGGGAAGCCAAAGCCCCCAGGACTATGTCCTCCCCGCGGATGGGATCGGTTAGCGCAGCACCTTGGCGAGGCACGTTGGCGAGGCACGTCGGCGAGGCACGTCGGCGAAGCACGTCGGCGAAGCGGCATGCCTTATGAGGCTGCTTCACAGTCCAAAGTGCTTCCATCAACGCTTCCTCACGCTCAATTTTTGAACGTCGGGTTAGATGCGTCAATCCCTCAGCGCAAAAGCGGTCATGCGGCTTAGTCCCGGTTGTTGGGCGCCAGCCAATGCCGAAACCAATCCAGCCACGTATTACCACTCAGCCGAGTTTGAGCAAATCGTTCGGCGAAGGCCTCATAAGGTTCTGCCATGGCAAAAAGCGCCTGGCGCGTCGTGAGATCGCCTTCTGGTAATGCCTGCAACACTCGCGCTGGATTGCCGCCTGCCATCACATTGGCTGGCAAATCTTTCGTGACCACCGCGCCTGCACCTACGATGGTATTGTCGCCAATGGTCACGCCTTTTAAAACCTTTACGCTATCCCCCAACCAGACATTGTCCCCAAGCTTAATCGGGGCCGTTTTACCAGGGGCATAGATCCGGTGGTGCGTGTCATGCCAGTCCGCATCGCTTAGATGGCAATGCATTGCAAGCATGCAGTTGTTGCCGATCTCAATTGCCTCGGCTGACACAATCCGCGCCCCGGGATTGATTAAGACATGATCACCGACTTGCACCCGACCCATGCCTTCAAACACGGCAAGACGAATAGGGGCATCCCGCAGCGCCATCATATGGACGTGTCGACCTAAAACAATGCGCGCGCCCGAGAAAGACGCGTGTTGCGGGCCAATAACTTCCAAACCCTCACCACAGCCATCAAGCTGCGGCAGCAGAAACCGCTGGCAATACCAGCGACTCAACCTTTTTTGTAATCGGTGCAGCCCTAAAGGCCGGTGATCTCGGCGCACACAGCCTCCTCAAGCGGGATAACTACTGCATTCTAGGGGTTACATCCCCTTCAATCTATGCCAGCATTGCCATCTTTAATTTATCCGGAGCGCCCTAGTGCCGGCCCAAGTTATCTTCTTAAATGGCTCCTCAAGCGCGGGCAAGACGACCCTCGCAAAGCATTTACAAAAAGCCTTGCCTGGTTGCTGGCAACACATGGCGCTGGATCATTTTCGAGATGGCCTGCCCGATAAATATCGCGGTCTAAATGCGCCAGACGATACCCTTGGCGCGCTTGGCCTTAATGTTGTGCCGGTTACGGATGGCCCAACATCTTTTACCAAAGTGGTGTTTGGCGATGCAGGTAAAGCCTTGCTGTGCGGCATGCGCCGAGCAATGCGCGCTGTGGTCGATGCCAAGGTCAACATCATTATTGATGACGTCTTGCTCGAGCCCGAGTTTTTGCAGGACTACCTTACAGTGTTCGACGGCGTGAATGTCTTGTTCGTAGGCGTGCGCTGCGACCTGGCGAGCATCGATGCTCGAGAACAGCAACGTCCCGGGCGATTCCCAGGCACCGCCTACGGGCATTTTAAAAGCTGTCATGCCCACGAACTGTATGACGTCGAAGTCGACACCGGTGCCCTGTCACCCGAAGATTGCACGCAACGCGTTGAAAGCGCCCTGCAGGCTGATGGCAACACAGCCTTCGATTCGCTCAGAGCAAAGGCCTCAGCAGATTAGTCAGTATTGAAACAGACCGTAACCGAGTCGCCACATCCTCCAAGGTTTGTTTAAATCCCTCTGATATTTTCAGCAATGGTCTCCGGCGTTTCCGCTCGGCGCGTGTTCACATCAGCCGCGCAAGCCCCTGATAGGTGTAGGTCGCAAACTTTGGCCCTGCAATATAACCACGCTCAATATCGTCGAAGGCAAAACCTGCTTGCGCCAACAGCACATCCGGCGCGCGATTTAAATTACAACCGCCCGCCAAGGGTTTCCAAATCGGATTAATCCGGTTTTGCCATCGCGCGACGCCATGATCCGGCGAGACCCCGTGCTCGGCAAACACCAAGCGCGCGCCAGGCTTTAAGACGCGCCTAATTTCGAGCAATGCCGCAGCTGGATCCGGAATCGTGCACAATGTCCAAGTAATGACGGCCGCATCAAAGCTCTGATTGTCAGCGGGTATGGCATCGCCCGATACAGCTGCGAATTCAACCTCGGTGCCATGCGCTTCAGCCACCTCGCGCGCATACACTTGCAGTTCCTCGGACGGGTCAACGGCAAAGACCTTCGTGCCCGGTTGATAAAAGGGCAAATTCAACCCGGACCCGACGCCAATTTCCAGCACCCGACCAGACACCTGCGGCACTCGCTGTGCGCGGATCCGAGTCATCTCAGGCGACTTCATTAAGGTGTTGAGCAGTTTAGGCAATACGGCTCGATCGTACCAACGGGCTAACACACTCACGGCATCCTCCTTTGCAATCATTTCAATCTATCAGATCTTCAGGCATTTAAGCAGGCTCTCGAAGAGTTGCTTACAAATATCGCAATCTCAGACCTATTGAGGCGTTTTTAACAAATCCTTCGGTTGAAACCCATAAATTATAGGCCCTACTGAGCCCTCTCTGCGTCACGCACAACCCTGTCGCCCTAGCTGAGGAGGACAGGAAAACAAAAAAGCTAACCCAATAAGCACCCGACATACAGCGCGGCTGAATGATGGTGGTTACAGTCGCGGTAACTGTGTCCGGACGACCAGCTCGTCATAAACCACGAGCAGCCTATTAAACAACTAGCAAACCTAATTGGCGGCCTTACCTTTTGGCGTCTTGTGCCTGACTTCGGGGGCGTTAAATCCATCAAGAGCCCGTAACTTCACGCCGTGCGTATCAGCGCCAAAACAACCGTCCGACGCCGCATTAAATTCGCATCCCATTGCCGCCCGTCTAATGATCGCAATACGGCTTGGCACCCCATTTCAATACCTTCTAAACTTGAACAACAGGAGACCCGTTATGAGCCAACAGACCGAAAGCGACTTGATAACCGAATTAACCACCGCAATCACGCGCGCCCAAAAGGTGGTGGTCTTTACCGGCGCAGGCTTATCCACAGAGTCCGGCATTCCGGATTTTCGCGGCCCCAATGGGATTTGGAAGTCCCAAACACCCATCGACTTTAGTGATTTTGTAGCATCCGAAGATTGGCGCCGAGAATCCTGGCGACGTCGCTTTTCTGGCAGTGACCGCTTTGGGACCGCCGAACCCAACCTAGGACACGCAGCCATCGCGCACTGGGTTCTCACGGGCAAAATTACCCGCATCATTACGCAGAACGTGGACGGACTGCATCAAAAATCGGGGGTGCCAGACCACCAAATCATCGAGCTACATGGAAACGCGCAATACGCGACTTGCTTGTCTTGCGGCGACCGTTACGAGCTAGAAGCTATCAAAGCCATCTTTCTACCCCTTGAGACCGTCCCCGATTGCCGACAATGCGGCGGCATTATCAAGACTGCCACGATCTCCTTTGGGCAGGCCATGCCCGAAACCGAGATGCAGGCAGCGCACGATGCCAGCACCGACTGCGACCTGTTCATTGCCATCGGATCATCTCTCACCGTGTATCCCGCTGCGGGATTTCCGGTTCTGGCCAAACAACAGGGCGCAGACCTCATTATCATCAATCATCAAGCCACAGACTTAGACCCCATTGCCGATCTGGTCATACCCCATTCCATCGGCAGCGTCCTGTCTCAGGCAGCAAGCTTTGATCAAGCTAATCATTGAGCAGGTCTATCGCCGCCCGCAGCATTTGATTGATATCCATTGGGTGATCCGGGAGCGCTCGGCAACGGTCAGCAAAATCGGCTGCAAGGGCTGCTCGCGCTGAAAAATCGCCACAAACAATGATCGATGCGTCCAGGTTAGCCTCACGCCATTGCGGCAACCCGCCGACAGCATCATCCGTCACCAGCAATCGAATGCCCTTGGGATTTTCCTGCAGTACAGCCGCCGCTAGGCGTGAACTCTCTGCAATCCGGGCGGTCATACCTTGGGCGCGAAACAACTCCGCGACCAGCTCACTCCTAACCGGATTCGATAAACTCACGAGCGCGATCAACGGCGCCTCGTCGGCAAGCTGCGCGCCCATAAGCAGTTTGCTGCTGGCGGCTTGACCTAGAAGACCTTCCATATCCATCAGGTGATCATTCACATATTGCTCATAGCGCCGAATCGCTGCCAATCGCTCCCCCGCGACCAATTGATTCTCCTCCAGCATCACGGCAATCAACTCTGAATAGCCCTTGGCGGTGGAAACCATATTTTGAAGCGTCTGAATCAATTGCCGCTGCGGTTTCTTCAGGGACTGCAACTCCACTTGGAGCAAGTTCAACTCCTGATGATGCGCCATAAACACAAGATACCGGGCTTCATCTTTTACGTACGTCAGCGTAATGGGCGCGCCCTCGAACTCCGACTCAAAGCTCCCCACCTCGTCTTGAAACGCAGGGCAAGCGGTTAAACAATGGTTAAAAACCTGCTCAGGATTTTCAAACTCGGCGCGAGCTGCCTGATTAAAACACTCGAGCTTGTACTCCAAATCCAATACAAAGCACGGCATTGGCATGGCTTGAATCAAAAACGACATTCTCTGGGTCATGGCGCCAACCCTAATTTTCGGGCCTTAGCCGCTTGCATGGCGCCAAGCCCTACTTCTAAAAAAACCTGGAACGCCGCGAGATCAAAGGGTTTTGCCAGTGTCGTATGAACCGCGGGATGATCGAAGGGGGCGGCGGTCATTAATAGAACCGGCACGGTTGATTGCTCATAAGCCATCTCGTCAAGCAAAGGCAGGATACTGTCACCGCCTAAATTACGATCAGTGATCACCAAATCATAAGCACCACTCTGCCAGAGGTTGATCGCACGACCTAGCGATGATGCGGAGGTAACGCTTAAACGCGCTTCAGACAAGATTGGCAGCAGCGCTTGGCGCACCATCCGGTCATCTTCAATTAGCAAAACCTGCCCGGCTGAAACCTCACCTATATTTTCGGCATTGCCGTCATGCGCTTCCGATTCTAATGCAGGCAGAGATTGGCCGTGCACCGCCAATTTCATTTCATCATCCAATATTGCAAGTTCATCAGTCGATTGCGCGCTCAAACCCTGCTGCTCCGGGTCGGCGTTGTCACCCTGTAACACTACAGCATCAACCGGCGCGCCCTCGTGCCTTCGTACCGTTGAGCCTGGCTCGCTTGGAAGGGCCTGCTGATCCACCTGAATCTTTAAAAGGCCTGCACCGCGATCGCCGTTTCTACCGACAAGAGGGTTGCTCCACGAATCTGGTAATGCGATCACCACGAGACGTAAGAACAACAGCTCCCCCGCCAAAGTTGCGACCCGACAAAATATCGTTTCATCGATGGATTGCCCTGTCAGACCCTGCAGTACACGCTCACGGTCATCCGGGTCCAAACATCGTCGCCAAAGGACCATGGATAACCCGCGGTTATCTACCGGAAACCCCATACGACTACAGAAATCAGGACTGGGTTGAAGCCGCAAGGTCTCTCGATCGAAAACGGCATGATAGGTTTCAATCGAATCCCGAGCGTGGGAGGCAGCGAGCACCGAAAAGAGCGGTCCCGGGTCCGAGGGTCTCGGAACCGGCAAAACCGCCCCGGAAGCTGCTAATGGCTTCAGCGCGCGCGCGCGGCGCTCAACTTTAGTCGCTGCTTGGACCTCTACCGCCTCGACACCCGCGATCACCCGAATTCTTAAATCTCCTGCTAAAGCTTCACCCTGTGCTGTCTGCAGCACGAGCGCGGCAGGACTCATGTCGCCGCCGATCAATTGCACCAAACTAGCATTCTTAAAATGCGCAGCGCGATCAAACCGCGCCAGACAATCGGCAGCACAGGCGTAACCTAACAACTGCGCGATCCGAGTCCCTGCCGCTATTATCAAACCTGTTCGCATTTCGAAATAAAGACTGTCGAGCCTCGGCGCCTCGATGGCACTCGGCGCCAGCACAGTGCGCTGCATCACGACGCGCAGTAAAGACCAAGACGCGAGCACTGCAATAAAACTGGTTATTAAAAGCATCATACTGCTCGAATTCTCCGCTGAGGATACAGACTATCGTTAAACGAGATTGATGGGAATGCCTTCGGCTGGATGCTGCGGGCTGACACAGATGCTACACTTTGACAGCTCAAGAAGGTGTCCTCATGCTTAAAAATTTAACGGTTCAAATCCTAATTGCCGCCGTAGTCGCGGCCTTCAGCGCCCGGCTTTTTGGCGACAGCAGCTGGCTGACAGCGCCCACGACTTTTTACGACGCAATCTTAATGATCAAGGTTGCGTTTCTGGCCGCTTTAAAAATGCTCATCGCGCCGATGATTTTTTTCTCGCTCATTAGCGGCATCAGCAACATCGGCAACGTTATTCGTCTACGCCGTCTTGGCGGCGTTACCGTGTTGTACTACCTTGGCACGACCGGTCTTGCCATTGTGCTTGGGCTCATCGCCGTTTTCTGGATACATCCTTGGGAGGCTTATCCGCCAGCGCTTGAGAGCAGCCTCGTTTTTTCTGAATCCAGGATGATCGACCCTGGCAGCGACTCCCTGATTGCCATTTTAAAGCAAATTCTTGTTATGGCATTTGCGAATCCCTTCCATGCGTTGGTCAACCTCAACATTATTGGCATCGTTACCAGTGCGATCTTACTTGGCCTCGCGATGGTCATCACCTTAAAGCCCGACAGCCCGGTGTTCGGCACCGTCCGTGACCTGAATCAAATTATCATGACCGTTTTGAGCTGGATTATCCGCCTCCTGCCCATCGGCATCTTCGCCATCATTTTTGATTTTTCGCTGCGTCTGAGCATCAGTGACGAATTCAGCCAAGATTTTCTCACCCAACTTTTACAGTTTTCCATTCTGGTGACCGCCTTGACGTTATTTCACGGCTTCGTGGTCTTGCCGCTAGTCGCGTGGCTTACAACCGGCCAGCACCCGGCGCGCCTGGTGCGGTCCATCGCACAACCCTTGCTCGTCGCTTTCTCGACCTCATCGAGCGCCGCGACCTTGCCGGTCTCTATGAAAGCGGCGCAGGAAAAACTAGACGTCTCTCAAAGTGTTAGCAGCTTTGTACTCCCCTTGGGCGCCACCATGAACATGGACGGCACGGCGTTATTCGAGGCGGTGGCGGCGATTTTCTTGGCCTATCTTTATGGGATCGAGCTCAGCACCCTGATGGTGATCACTGTGTTCTTGATGGCCATGATTTCATCGATCGGCGCGCCCGGGATGCCAACGGCGTCCATGTCCGGTATGCAAATCGTTTTACTCGCCGTCGGCATACCGCTCGAGGCCATCGCGATCCTACTGATCATCGAGCGACCTTTGGATACCTTTCGCACCACTGTTAATGTCCAAGGTGATTTGATTGGCACCCTCGTGGTCCAGCATTATCTGAATCGTCGGGACAAGCGAGCGCCGCAATCAAATTAGGTCTTTAACTGTTTCTGGAGGAATGGTCCGATCTAATTCAGACCGTGCCCAGCATCGATCGGGGAAATAGCACCGCTAGCCTTTGGGCTCGACCTCACGCTGCAGGATCAACCTGGCAAAATAAAATAAGAATTCACGATGATGTTGGCTGGTCTGCAAGCGGCTCATGCTGTCGGCGCCTTTCTTACTGACCAAGAATTCAAAGGTCGACATCAAAGTTTCGTCAGCGCCGACCACTCGACTGAGTTCCTCATTTAAAAAATCATGCAAAACCGGCAGGTCGTCTTCGATAATCCCGGAGCGATCCGGCTCAAGCACCGCATTCCCCCAAATCGTTGCGATCATCATCCGAAATTTCTCTTTATCAACGAATTCATCGACCAGTCGACACTGATCAAGAATTTCCTCTACCGCCGGGATAAATCGTACTCGGGCTTCTTCAATCTTCATAATAGGGCACGCGACGCAATGGGTGACAACACGGCAAAAATGATAACAGTTCGGTTACGGCTTGTTGAGCGAATCCCATCAGTTTCATCAAACAAGCCCCTGACCTGCGTGAGCCCAGAGTCTCCTTTTAAAAGCCAACACCTGCACCACTCAGGGAAGCTGCCCTTTACCTGCTTGGCTATTCGCAATTCCAGTAATCCTCGTTAGACTCGTGGCAAAGAACCAATTCATAAGCTGTCAATGGACGACAATACTCAGCAAGACTCAGGGGAGGAAGTTACTCGAAAATTCATCCATGTCGATATGGATTGTTTTTATGCTGCGGTTGAAATGCGCGATGACCCTACGCTCACCCATTTGCCGCTTGCCATTGGCGGCCGCCCAGATCAGCGCGGGGTGGTCGCGACCTGCAACTACCCTGCCCGGACCTTCGGCATTCATTCCGCCATGGCAACCGCTTATGCCCGTCGTTTGTGCCCCGACCTGGTTGTTCTACCCCCACGTATGGCGTACTACCAGGCCATATCCCGAGAGATCCGCGCGATCTTTCAGCGCTTCACGCACCTGATTGAACCCATCAGCTTGGATGAAGCGTATTTGGATGTCACCGATTCTGAGCATTGCCAAGGCAGCGCGACCCGAATTGCAGCTGAAATTCGGCAAGTGATCTTTGCTGAAACGGGCCTCACCGCTTCTGCTGGTATCGCACCGATCAAGTTTCTTGCAAAAATTTGCAGTGATGAAAACAAGCCCAATGGCCAATTTGTGCTCACGCCTGCCACCATGGACGACTTTGTGCGCTCGTTACCCCTTAAAAAAATTCCAGGCGTCGGGAAAGTAACCCAAGCGAAGCTTGGCAAGCTTGGCCTCATAACCTGTCAAGACATCCGAGAATTCGGTGAAGCCGCGCTCTCTCAGCACTTTGGCAGCTTTGCAAACCACCTCTTTCAGCGCGCTTGGGGACGCGACCCGAGGCGTTTGACAACCGAATGGATCAGAAAATCAGTCAGTGTTGAGCGTACCTTTGCCGAAGATCTGACAGAGCAAGCCGACGCCGCGCCCATTATTGAAACGCTTACCACGGAACTCAAAAAGCGCTTAGCGCCCTATGCCAATCGGCGGATCAAGAATCAGCAAATTAAACTGAAATTCAGCGATTTCACGCAAACCACCGTCGAGCGTCAAAGCGACAGCCTCGATCCTGCGCTGACGCAAACCTTACTCGAAAGTGCATGGGACCGTGGCGCCGGCAAAGGCGTGCGCTTGATTGGCCTCGGGGTTCATTTTTATGACCCTGAGCCCGAGCAAAGCCAACAACTCGCCCTATTCAACGCGGCCGAACTACAAGGCGCGCCCTAAATCCTGTAACATTCGCCGCTTTTCAAGCAAGGCCTCGTCATGCGAAAAACCAAGATTATCTGCACCATCGGTCCTAAAACCGAATCATTCGATCAACTTGAGAAACTTGCATTGGCTGGGATGAACGTGGTCCGCTTGAATATGTCTCATGCCACGCATTCAGGCGCCGCCCGCATTATTCGTGCAATTAAAACGCTTAACCGTAAACTGCCGGATCCCGTCGCCATTTTGTTAGACACCCAAGGGCCCGAGATCCGCACGGGTGATATCACGGGCGAGCTCGCCCTGACGACCGGCGATGAGATCACCATAAGCGTCCGCGATGGTGGCGATGTTGAGGCATCAAGCATTCGCATTCATTACGACGATTTGGTCAGTGCTCTCAAAATTGGCGACCGCATCACAGTCGACAACGGCATTATTAATCTGCAGGTCCTGACCAAGAATGACAATGGCACTCTCGGCTGTAAAATCATCGATGGCGGTATTTTGAAAAGTAAACGCCATGTCAACTTGCCGGGCATTCGGGTTAATTTGCCCGCCATTACCAACAAGGATCGGTCTGATATTGCTTTTGGCATCGAGCAGGAGGTCGACTTCATTGCCCTGTCATTTGTTCGAGAAGCCGAAGACGTGCGTGAACTCAAAGCCCTTCTCGGCAAGAAAGCCGGCAAGATCAAAATCATAGGCAAGATCGAAGACCAATCTGGCGTTGCGAACTTGGATGAGATTTTACAGGAAGTTGACGGCATCATGGTTGCCCGCGGGGACCTCGGGGTTGAAATAAATCTGGCAGAACTACCCAACGTGCAACGCCAGATTGTGCGGCGCTGCGCAGAGGAAGGCAAACGGGTCATCGTTGCCACCCACCTTCTAGAATCAATGATCGAAAACCCGATTCCGACGCGCGCTGAAGTCACTGATGTGGCCAATGCCATCTATGAAGAGGTGGATGCTGTCATGTTGTCCGGTGAAACCACCATCGGAAAATACCCGATTCGATGCGTCGAACAATTGGTCGACATAGCACGCGCCTCAGAACGCGTCCCAGGCCTGAGCTTCGTTCAAAAACTGACGCCCGATTCTGACAAGCAGCAAATTGCCCACTTTGCAGTGCAGCTGGCCGAAAGCATTAGCGCGAAAGGCACCGTTGTCATCACCCGCCGTGGCTACATGGCAGACTTTGTGACCAACTGCCATCCCAAAAAAAGCCGCATCTATGCTTTCACTAACGATTCTCAAACACGACGGCGACTGGTTTTGAACCGGAATGTTTCACCCTATCGGATTGCTTTTAGCCAAGATCCCGAAAAAACCCTCACATCAGCCTTTAAGTTATTGAAAGGCAAAGCAGGCTTAAAAAGTGGCGACAAAGTGGTCGTGATTTCGGACATGCTGTCGGGTCAAGGCATCGAAGCCATCCAGGTCCGAAAACTACCCTAGACGCTCGCGTTTTCCGAGCAGCACCTCGGCTGCAGCTAGACTGCCTCTGACGGCCCGAGTTGTGAGTTTCGATAAAGCTCGGACCCTGGTTAAAGGGAATCTTTGGGACGAACACTGCTCAAGCCGCCGTTTCTTGAACCGCTTAAGGAATGACACTAGGCAAAAATCTTACCTGGATTCAAGATATCCTTTGGGTCCAGGGTTTTCTTAAGAGCCTACATCACCAGAATTTCGTCGGCGCTGCGCGACATCCCAAGGTACTGCTTTTTCTGGATCCCAATGCCGTGCTCGGCGCTCACCGAACCCCCGCGTTTGGGAAGACCTTCGTACACGACCGCTTCCACCGCTGCCTTGGCAGATTTGTCCCCAACCCATACGACAATATGCAGATTGCCATCGCCCAAATGACCAAACACCGACAGATGATTCCCCGGCCAGGTAATATTCAAAGCCTGCCGAAGCTCCACGACATAGCTGTCCATCTTGCTGAGCGGCACACTAATATCAAAGGAAAACACGGGTCGGTGCTGCCTGACTTGACCAACATCATCTCGAATTGCCCACATGGCGTCCCGTTCAGACTGACTCTGGGCAATCGCGCCATCGGCGACGACCCCTTCTTCCATGGCATCCGATAAAACCTCTAGGAACCGGCCTGCATCCCGGCCGTCGTCCCCGCCCAGCGCTTCAACCAAGATGTAGTAAGCATAATCGTGGGCTAACGGCGGCTTTCCGCACGCCGATGCAGAATCTGCTGAAACACAATGCCGACAATAATCGTGATGAGACCCGCGTAGGTCGTCCAGTGAATGACCTCTCCCAGGACGAAGTGAATCAACTGCAACGATAAAAAGGGAGACAGGAAAATGAGGTTACTGATTGTTGCGGCATTATCGGTTGACTTCAACGCAAGGGACCAACAGACAAACGCAAGAGACATCTCGAACAAACCAATGTAGATGCCGCCCGCAATCCCCTCGAGTGGCGGCAATGCACCGTCAACCATCCACCAGACGATGAGCACCACCGGCGCCGCGATCACAAAGTTCAAACACATCCCAATAAGAGGTTCACGTTGATCGCGAATATTGAGCGTCCAATAACCTGCCCAAATGAGGGTTGAAATGATGGCCAATCCGACACCAATCCAATCGGCTTGCAGCAACCGGGTGAGATCCCCCTGACTTACAATCACCAGGACCCCGGTATAACTGATCAAGGCGGCTGCATAGTCAAATCCTCGAATTCGCTGTTTTAAGAAAAAACCAGCCATCAAGGACAGCACAATGGTCCAGGTAAGGTTTATGGGTTGCGCCAGTTGGGCCGGCAATCGATCGTAAGCCTCAAACAGAATGAGGTAATAGATTACCGGGTTGAGCAATCCAGCCAGCAGCGTGAACCGCCAATTATCGAAAAAAACGCCCGCAAGCACTGCGCCCTTCCCGCTGAGCGTGACCAAGATCAAAAGCACCAGACTGGACACCACGCTTGCAATCGCTAAAGTCTGCAGCACGCTGGCATAGGCCAATGTCAGCTTGAACGCTGTCGCAACCGTTGACCACATAAGCAATGTGATCAAGGCAAACCCTATGGCGCGTGGCTGATTAGCCATTTCGACTCTGAACGCGCCGTCCGGGCTTAGAGCGACTCGCCTGAAGACTTCGGTGCTTCTGAATTGATGGTTTTCATAGCGGTCGTGACTGTCGCAACAAAAGAGCCAATATTACCGACATCCGCCGGCAGAATTAAGGTATTCGTTTCCTTCGCAAGATTGCCGAATTCCTTCACATACTGTTCGGCAACCCGCAGGTTCACCGCTTCCATACCACCGGGCGAGTTAATCGCACTGGCAATCGTGCGGATGCCTTCGGCGGTGGCTTCCGCTAACAACTCGATTTCTTTGGCCTTACCTTGTGCCTCATTCACCTGCTTCAGCTTCTCGGCTTCCGAAACGTTAATCATTTCTTGCTGTTGGCCTTGTGAAACGTTAATTCTTGCTTCTCGCTCGCCTTCGGACTCTGCCACAACTGCGCGTCGTTCTCGTTCAGCGCGCATTTGTTTCTCGAGTGCGTCCCGCACCGTTGCTGGCGGATTGATGTCTTTAATTTCATAACGTAAGACCTTGACGCCCCAAGGATTTGAAGCCATGTCTACCGCTTCTACCACCTGGGAATTGATGGTGGTGCGTTCTTCAAACGTACGATCCAGCTCAATCTTACCGATCTCAGAACGCAACGTGGTTTGCGCTAATTGGGACGTTGCATAATGATAATCCTGTATCCCATAACTCGCGAGATACGGATCCTGAACCTGAAGATAAAGGATGCCATCGATCTCGACTGCGATATTGTCAGCCGTAATACAGCTTTGTGACGGCACATCAATCGTCTGCTCTTTCAAAGTGTGCTTGTAGGCTACCTTTTGCACAAACGGAATCAAAATATGGAAGCCCGCACTTAGGGTTTTTTGGTATTTACCCAAATTTTCGACCACAAACTGCTCTCGCTGCGGCACGATTCGCACCGTTTGAAAGAAGATCCATAGGATCAAACCCACTCCGATCGCGTAAATGAAAAAATCACCCATGAGTTATCTCCTTTATCCAAAGCGTATTTGATTTAAATTTTACAATTTCAAGCTGAGCCTCAGCGGAAATCGTTGCTGCCTCACTCCGAGCTTGCCAGTTCGAGCCTCTAAACTGCACAAGCCCTTCGCCCGGCTGCTCTGGTGTGAACCCTGACACATATTGCACCCGTTGGCCAAGTAAACCCGCATCTAGCTCAGAATCGCCCTCCGCAAATTCATCTCCGACGAAATATTGCTTGAACCGCGCTCGCGTCCCAAATAACAACAGAACCGATGAACCTAGAAAAACAGACCATACAGGCCAACCGCTGGCTGGCAGTCCAAGTGTCAGCGCGAGAGCCGTGACTAATGCACCCAGACCAAAAAACAGCGAAATAAAGCTGGTGAGCAACAATTCTAAAACAATGAGTGCAATCCCAAACAACAACCAGATCGTCGGCCACGAAAACGCCTCGAAAGGCGTACTTTCTTTAGGCTCTAAATCCGCCGTTTCAAGCACGATCTCGCGCTCACCCATCTGGATCCGGCGCCCCTGTAGTTGCTTCAGCAAATCGTTTTGGTTAACAGCAATCAAATCAACGACGCCGAGGGCAAGCGCCTCTTCTGCAGTGATGTTTTTTGCCGCTACAACCGATTGCTCAAGCCATTCTGCGTTGCGATTACGGAGCTGCGCTAAAGCCCGCATTTGGGCGGAGGCATCGTTGGTTGCTTTGAGCTTTGAGTCCTCATCAATCTCGCCGAAACCAATGAATACGGGTTTAGCAGAACCGACATTCGTCGCAGGGGCCATCACAGCAACATGCGTTGCAGCCAAAATATAGGTCCCTGCGCTGCTGGCCCGAGCCCCCGCTGGCGTGACATAGCCGACAATCGGTACCGGTGAGTCAAGGATTGCCTGTATGAGCACGCGCGTGGGCTCCAACATACCGCCAGGTGTGTCAATCCGCAAAATCACGAGTTCCGCGCCCGCCCGCTCCGCTGCTGCTAAATCCGCTACAAGGCTTTCAACCTGACCACTACTGACTTCTGCATTTAGATCAGTAAGCCAGACCATATTCGCCGAGACCATTGATGCAAAGCCCAAAAGAAACACGGCGCACAACGCGCTTGGCAACAAAATCTTAGTTCTAATAGCCTTTTTCACCTCTAGCTCCTCAATACCCGCTTTACGATTCTGACAACGATCAGAATTTTGAAACCGCATTTCTTATCGAATCAAACTACCCGTAAGCCTAAGGCGCCTTGTCCCAAAAAGCCAATATTCCAAATCCACTAGACACTCTTGGAGGTGTTCGCTTGAACTTCCGGCTCAAACAAGTTCGCTACCGAGCGCCATCTGGTCAGCGTTTCACGACTACGCCGGCGGCGAGCCGACTTGCCAGATTCGCTCAGAACGCGAAAGGTCCCTGCCGCGGATGGCTGAGCGAGCGCGGTCATTGCAACGTCCTGTGGCCCTAAGCCCGGCACCACATTTTGAACTGCGACATAAAGCCTGATGACGCCGAGAGGTTTAACCAACCTTCAAGCCAGCAAAACGGCCCAAGCAAGACATTGCCTTGAGATCAGCAGCGAGCACACCGCTCCTCTGCACAGCCATCATGACCCGTTTTGTGATTGCTTTAAGCCTTAAGTCTGTTTCAAGACACTGTCGAATTAGATGTCGCTGAGGGCAGCAGCCCAAAGCGCTGCAATTGAGGAAAAACGCTCGCTGCGTTAGCGGACCAATATCGAACCATCGTTGCGTGCAGCAGCCGTTTTTGGAAATCTGCTTGCAAGCGTCTCGAAAAATTGAACCTGGGGACGCGTTAACTTATTCAAAACAAGAGGAAAAAATATGTTTCAACGACTTATAAGCTGTATAGCCTTGTTTGGCCTTGCTGCAATCGCACAGGCTGATAATCACACTAAAACCTGGCGTGGCGTTAATCTTGACCAACAGTTTGGTATTCAATTCGAAGTCTGCCAGCTCAACCCTGGTAAAACCTTAGACGACATGGCGAAGCTGAACGGCGAAGTCCGGCGATTATTTGCTGAAACCGGTCTAGCGCTCTCATTGATGCGCCTGACGCCGATGTACAGTCACAGCATGCCAGGCGAACCGGCAACCAGCTATATTGACGTTACTATGGGCACCATAGAAGCATTTGGAACCGGATGGGACAATTGGCTCGCGTCGAAAGATGCGCTCAAACTGATGGCGGCATCGAACAAAGTCGCTACCTGTACCTTCAAATTCGCTCGAGCAATCAATCGAGTCGCCCAGGTTGAAGCCCTCGACTCAACCGATGATCGGTTAATCTCCATGAATTGGTGCTCAAAGCGAGATAACGTTTCTTGGGATCAGCTCAAAACGAAACATGACGCCTGGCAGGCAGCCTACGAAACTGATAGCAGCAGCATGGCCTGGAACGTTGTATTACCAAGACTTGGCGCGGGTAATGCGCAGGGTCGTTTCATGCACATGGTCTCTTACGCAAACGCCCAAAAACTGATGGCAAACGAGAACTGGGTCGCAAACGGCGGTGGTAGTCGTGCCCTTGGGGACTACTATTCTGCCTATGCGGCTTGTGATGGTGAATCGGTCTGGAATGCTTCCTATCTCTACAAAAACGAAGGCTAGCTCTAGAAAATGATCGATCGGGAGGTGCCCAGCACGCTGGCCCTCCCGTCAACTCGACCCCGATACGTCTTTGAGCATCGACCCTGAGCGACCTTAAAAGCCCGGTCTTTGAGACGATCATCTTAAACCCTCTGGATCGGAGCAGCCGTCCGCTCTATTGCTTCAGGCAGGACCTTGATTGCGACTCAGCGTCCCCTATAAAGCCTCTATGCCGGCAATCTAACGCAATGGCTCAACCGTGCGCCGAGAAGCTTGATCAAGACGGTTCTCACTCGGGGGCGGCCTACAGTAAGATTAATCGATGCTTTAGGAAGAAAGCATCATTTTATATTTGAAGTTTTTACACAATTTAATGCGCCGTGCGCCTCAAAACACCATCCCACGAGCGGTCAAAATAAGCCCCACCTGAGAAGGCTCCTTTCTTTGAGAGCATGATTCAAGAACGTGATTCGATCCGGCCGTAACCGCTGTTAACTAATTAGCCTATTGGCCGCGGGCGCAAGTCTCCCAGGCCGATTAATCTAAAACAAGAAGACCAAAACGATCATTGAATCGCGCTCGGGGTTTTATAATTTAGGGTCATGACGCTAATCTCGGTCAAATGAGCCAATTCAGTCCTAACGATTTAGGACAACCAAGGTGCCAGGACCGCGCTGTAGAATAATGCTTTTCAGGACGATGCAGAGCTGTCCCTTCCGGCACGTCGGCGAATCTCCGCAGCAACCAACCACAATCGATCTTGCCCCCAGACCTCAAGATCTGGCTCGCCATCAAGGCCTGTTAGTCGATAACTCGGCACGCCCCACAACCCCATGCCCTCGACCATTTCGGTTTGGTACTGCTCAACAAGCGATTTCCAGTTGTCACTCCCCAGATGTTTTTTGGCCGTTTGCCAGTCTAAGCCTGCAGCTTCTACCCCAAGCTGCAGATTTTTCTCAAGGTGTAGGGCTTTGCCCTCTGAAAAGGCAAGCCTAAGCAGCGTGCTCATAAGCGCAGCATCCTTATTCAAAGACTTTGCCCAAGGCAATAGCGAATAAGCACGCCGAGTTGGCGACCCGATTGGCGTCACATGATGACCAAACGGCACGCCAAAGTAATCGGCTTCGCGCTTTGTATCGAAAAATATATAACGCCCCTTGGCTGTCGTTGCCGCCACGCCGCGCATAATCATTGGCAATACAGGTTTGTGATGAAACCTGATGCCACAAGCCTTGGCTAAGGCAACCGTCCGATCAAAAATAATCGCGGTATAGGGGCTATTGAGGGAAGGATAAAAGTGCAGTGTCAGCTGCGACGCATCAGCGCCCGTAACATCCACCTCAGGACGCGGCACCAAGTAGGGCTCCGAAGGCCGATGGCAGGCACCCAAATCGCGAAGCCGCTGCTCAAGATGGAATAGTCGGTCAACCCCCCAATACCATTCGCCGCCATAATAAAGACTCGCGCCGGAATAATGCTTGAGTTCTAACAAGCGCGCGGAGCCCGCATCTAATGCAGCACTCGCCGCGGCGTCGGTCGCGACGTCCCCATCAGACATTGCCTTAAGATCCCCAGCACCAGACCATAGGGCCTGACTGATGCTTTTGATCTTCGCGATAAAAGCCGCTGGATCGTAGTTCGCAAGCGCCCGGGTTGCACGGTGCAGCGACTCAAGTTCGGGCGTTATACCAGCGGTATCTGGGAACGTTAATCCGTAATGCGGCGCAATCAACGCCGCATCCCGGCGCGCCCAAACTGCCAGTTTCTTATCCTCTGGCTGATGCTTGCCGCCCGTTGCCCGAATCAATCTCGGCACAACCTTGATGTCGTAAGACTCAGCCAGCTGTGCAAGGACCTGCGCCATTAAATGCGAATAGGGATCATCCAATTGGTGAAAGTATTCAACCGTATGCGCCTGCTTCTGAGCGACCCGCTGGGCCTCGAAATCGCGCCGTTTTTTGGCGATGTGATCGGTACTGGCCACACGGCCCATGACTTTTGACATCAACCACCTGAGGATTGGCGGAGGGTCTACCATCCATTTTGAATTTGAGTTCTGAACAGGTTCCAGCATGCCGACAAGTCCTTAGATAATACCTTTGATGACAATCACTCATGGTCGCCCTAGACCCTTTCCACAATTCAGTGCAAGGCCTGCTTTTAGCTTCCTTCTCATTCAGCGCTTGCGCTTCATTCTCAGGTAGACCCCAAACGGGAGCAGAACCAGCAGCGTTAGCAAGCCCAGCAAAACAGCGGGGCCAACACGCTCTCGCAATGAGTTTAATATCATCTGCGCGCGTCTAGAATACCCCTTCGGTAATGGCTCGACCTGATTCTCTGCCTCGAACACCTCATAAGCAGATAGCATTGTTTGCAGCCGGTCGGGATCTTCACGCGCAAGATCTAAGGTCTCTCCTGGGTCACGAACAATATTAAAGAGCCGCCATTGCCCGTCACCGAGCGGCGGCAGGTTGCGCACCAGTTTAAAATCGCCTCTGAACAGTGCCCCTTGTCCGGTCAACTCATAGCCAATGGCATCG
>Ga0209374_1001912_pt1 | contig 19118 bp, 22 predicted proteins | sample SaaInlLV_DNA_10m_FD_184683 | JGI IMG/M metagenome (GOLD analysis project Ga0209374, IMG submission 184683) | Marine microbial communities from expanding oxygen minimum zones in the Saanich Inlet - SI075_LV_DNA_10m (SPAdes) (version 2) | ecosystem: Environmental > Aquatic > Marine > Unclassified ... | reverse complement strand
AAACTTTCTTTATTTGAATTTTCTTCATTTAAACTTTCTTTATTTGAATTTTCTTCATTTAAACTTTCTTTATTTGAATTTTCTTTAAGAACATTTTGGATATTATTTTGAATATCTTCTCTTTTCTCGCTCTCTTCCATTTTAACTTTTATTTAAAAGTCTATATATAATATTAAAATATATTATTAAGATATAATTTAATATTATTTAAGAAACTTAAATAAGTTTAATTTATAAAAAGACTTAAAGGTTAATACATATTACACTATATTTAAATTAATACTTGTTTGAAAAAAAATTATGTCTACTGTTTCTACTTTACTTAATCAAACTAAAAAATCTATTGAAAATATTGAAACAAATATTATGAATGATTGTAAAGTTAATATTACTACTAATGTTGATAATGTTGTTAATGTTGATAATGTTAATAACAATAATGTAAATAATTATAAAAAAAGAAAAAATACTGAAACAAATGAGGAGGTTATTGATATTAAGGAAGATGTTAAGTTTGTTGATTTTAATTTGATGGGTGTTAAAGACCTTCAAAAGTCTTTAGGTAATAGTAAATATTCTGATATTCGTGTTGGATTATATAGAAAATATGGAATTGTTTCTAAAGATGAGGAAAATGTTCCAGGTGTTTATATGATTACTTATAACAAACCAGGTAAAATATCTTCTAAGGTTAAAATTAATTTAACAAAAGAACAACATGATGTTGTTTCACAATATCGTGGTGTTATTGTTGAAAAGAATACCAATAAACCTTTATGTTATACTTTTAATAAAATGAGTCGGCATTTACCAGAAGAATGGGATTTAAAAGATTGTGTTGTAACAAAAAGTTATGATGGGTCTCAAATTAAGTTATTTTATTATAATAATAAATGGGTAGTTTCAACTACCCGTAAGATTGATGCTAATAATTCATTTTTCTTTAGTGATAAATCTTTCTTAGAAATGTTTAATGATTCAACAAATAAACCAGATTATTCAAAACTTAATAAAGACTATTGTTATTCATTTGTATTAGCACATCCTGATAATAGAGTTGTAGCAAGGCATAATACTGCTTGTTTAACACATGTTTTAACAAGAAATATGAAAACATATAAATTAGTTGATGTTGATATTGGAGTAACTAAACCAGATAAAGTAACATTTAAAAGTAAAACTGATATGTGGAAATCTGTAAAGAATCTTCCTTATTTTGTAGAAGGTTATGTAGTTCAAAATGGAAGTTCGTTTGTTAAGGTTGTAAATACTAAGTATCAATCTGTAAAAGACCTTCGTGGTAATTCTAATTCTTTACTACTTCATTATTTTACATTAAAGAAAAAGAATAAAATTAAGGAATTTTTAACATATTATCCAGAAACAAATGAAACTTTTAGATTTTTTGAAAAAAGTTTTAATAATTTATGCCTTCTTGCTTATAATGAATATGTTTTGTTAAGAATTAGAAAGGTTATTACAGTAGATAAATTATTAGTTTTCTTAAAACCAGTCTTATATAAAATTCATGGAATTCATATTACGAAAAAAATTCGTATTAAACAATCTGTTGTAAGGCAACATTTAAATGAATACCCATCATTTCTATTAAAAAAATTAGTTGAATTAGCAAATAATCTTCCTTATTCTTTTTATTAAATTTATTTATTAAACTTTTATTATTTTTTTATTAACTTTTATTATTTTTTATTAAATTTTTATAATAAAATCTATTTTATATATGTTTATATTATATATAAAATGAATTATTTATCAGGTGATAATATGATTTGGTTAAAGAAGCAACTATGGTTTTGGATATTAGTTGGGATACTTATAATGTCATTATTTTTTTATATTACAAAAGGATTAATTGTTTTTATTGGTGGTGCATCATTAGGTATTTTTTTATATGACAAGTTTAGTGGTGTAGAAAAGAAAACAATGGCATCAAATATAAATGATAATATTATTAACTATGCTAAAAGTAAAATAATGAAAGAAAATTTTTATTCATTATAAATTATTTTTTAAGACGATTCGCTCTTAAAGTTCTATTATTAAAATATGTTTTATTAAAATCCTCTAATGGAATATTATTAATTTTTACTTTTTCAAAATCTGTTTTTAATGAAGACAAATACTTTCTTATTCTATCTAAATTTATAAGAAATGATTTAACAGTTTCATCTCTTTGTTTCTTTTCATCTTTTTCTGAAATATAAATAGATTTTTCTACAGAATCTAAAATTTTATCTTTTGTAACATCATTATCAATTTCTAATTTCACAGAAAATTTACTAAGGCCATAATCAATCTTAATTGATTTCGTATCAGTTGTTAATCTATATCCTGTTACAGAATTGGTATCGTGCCTATTGTTCCATTTTTCAATTAAAGAACCAAGTGTATGGTCTTCACCAATAAAAACAAAATCATATCTGTTATTCCGATTAAGTTCTATATAAAAAACAGAAGAATCTTTTTCTTCAATTGCTTTTTCTATATTATCAAATCTATTTATTAAAATATCAAACGCTTTTAAAATTAACTGTTTTGGATTAATTCCTGTTTGTAATGTAACAATAAAAGATATTTCAGAAGGAAAATTCCGAGAATTATCTTTAGAATCAATCACATAGTCTAATCCTACTGTTCCAGCTTGATGAATAGCAGAAGAATTTCTTTTAGTTTTATATTCAACTTGACATTTTAGTTTAATTTCTTGAAAAGGTAAAAAGTCTTCAACAAGTAAATAATTATCATATAATATAAAATTATCATTATCAATATTCTTATCTTTTTCTTTGTTATAAAATTTTAAGCGATTTGATAAAATATCAATATTTTCTTTACTTTCATTTTTAATATCAAGATGTAATTCAACCATATTTAAATCTATTTTTTCAAAAGATTCTTGAATCAAAGGTAAATATGATAATTGATGTATAAGTCTATCTTTATCCCACGAAGATGTGTTTTTTAAAACTACAAAACTTTCAGGTGATATGCTATAAACTGGAATGTCTAATCCAATAACTCTTCTTAAACAATTACCAATAACAGATGATATTAAGACATCTTTCATTTTAAATGTAAATAAATCATTTGGATTACCTTTTCTATCTTGAACTTCTATATTCGTAAAGTATTTACTCATAATATTGTATATGTTATCTTAATATATGTTAAATAATATATCAATTTTTATCTTAAGTCTTTTAATTATAAATGCGTTTTTAAATTTAATAAGAAAATCATAATATATTTATTGTAAATATGAGTTATCAACAATATAATCAACCACGACATAACCAGCAATATACTCAACAATATACCAGAACCCAACAATATACCAGAACCCAACAACATAACGGAAATCAAAAAGTATCGCAGTATGACTATAAAAATCAATTTAATAGACAGCAAACTAGACAACCAGTTACAAATCAATTACCGTTTGCTATTGGTGCTGAAGGTCAGCATATCTTATATTATAGTAATTATTGTATAAATTGTAAGGAATTTATTAATATTTTATGTAAAAATCCTGTATATTCAAGTTTTAAAAAAATAAATGTTAGCAACAAGGGTGTAAGTTTTCCATCATTTGTTAAAAGTGTTCCTACTATAATTGTTCCCAAGGTTAAAAAACCATTAGTAGGAAAAGAAGTATTTGAATGGTTAGAAAATTTAAGTTCCAAAAAAACTTCAGCTCAGATAGGTATTGTAGCTTATTTACCAAGTGAAATGGGGTCTGGCTTAGGAGATAATTATTCATATTTAGATGTTAAAGATATAGACCAGCCAATGGAACATACATTTGCTTTTGTAAAAAGAGGAGACCAAAAAATTAATACACCAGAAGAAAGTTCTTTTATAAATACCAAACCAAAACCTATTAAAGAAATTAATAGGTCAAATAGACCACCTTTGCCACAAGCACCTCAAAGACAAATGCCAACCTCACACGGAATGGGTGGAAAACCACCTATGATACCACAAACTAGTTCGGGTGGAGAAAAAAATGTTGAAGATGCTTATAATGAATTATTAGCAAGAAGAAAAATAAATATATAAAGATTTATACTATAATTTATATCGTTTAATTAATATAATATATATATTATCAATAACATAATGAGTCACCAGAAATCAAAAAAAGCTTCTATTTTAAGATTTAATAAAACAATTAATAAATTTTTAGATGAATTACATAAAATTTTACCAAATGAAAAAGATATTAAGATATTTCAAAGTCAAATTGATGTAGCACTAATGTTTGATGAAAGTAAAGTTTTAAAAAGTTTTATTCAGTTTGTTTCACCTTATAAACAGCAAATTATAGATAAAGATGAAAAATTCTTTTTAGGAGATAATGTTGAAATTGAAAAAGATTATATGTCTCAAGCAATACATTTAACAGATTTGTGGAAAAATAAACTTTCTAATGAAAATAAACTTATTGTTTGGAAATATTTTCAAGTCTTAGTTATTTTGGCAGATAAGCATATTAAACAATTTATGTGCGGATAATTTTTTTTATATAAATCACTCTAATTATTATTAGAGATGGAAAGATTTACAGCTAATTATAAAAGATTTTTTGATTCAGTTAAATCTATTGTATCAAAAGATTTTTGGAATAAACATAATCCTTCATTGCCAAAAGATGGTGAAAAACAATTAGATTTATTTGTTAAAAATTGGTATCCTCATATGACAGAAATGTCTTCTGGAAACTTAGAATATTTTAATGAAAAAAAAGTAAACCCCTTTGTTTTTGAAAATTTAAAATTTTTAGAACTTATGGATAAACTTAATAATAAAAATAAGAATGTTATTATTGAATATATACATTCTCTATATGCTTTATCAATTTCCAATAAATATACAAAAGAAACTTTTAAAAATGATTTGGAAATAAAAAAATCTATTGATAATTTTGCAGAACTAGTAAGTAATATGGTAACATGGAGAAGAGATAAAAAAGATAATGAAACTCCAAAACCAGAAAATCCTTTAAATGAAAGTTTTTTAGAAAATTCTTCTATAGCAAAAATTGCAAAGGAAATTTCTGATGAAATTGACCCAAAAGAAATAATGGGAGGAGATTTAAAGAATATGGATAATCCTATGCAAATTTTTCAATCATTATTATCTGGTGATAAGGAAAAGGGAATTGGAAAACTAATGACAACTGTATGTGATAAATTAAAAAAGAAAATGGAGTCTGGTGATGTAAAACAAGAAAAACTATTAGAAGAAGCAACTGGATTATTAGGAAAATTAGGTGGGTTAGGAGGTAATAATGGTAGTCCAAATCTTGGTAATATGATGAAAATGATGCAAAATTTATCTTCCATGGGAGATTTATTTAAAGGTCCAAATAAACAAAGCAGTAGAAAAATGAAAAGAAGGTTAAAAAAGAAACTTAGAAGGAAAAAAAATTAAGAACTTTTTTTTATCTTTTTTTTAAATTCTTCAAAAATTTTAATTGCTTCTTTCATATTATCGTTTATATGCGGATGATATTTTGCCCTATTTATCATTGTATTAATTACATTCATTTGGTATTTATAATCTAAATTTTTAATTTTATTAATTGTAAATAAAGCTTTTTCTTTATTTTTAAATCCTAAACCTTTTATAGTTGTTTTTGGATTATAATCAGCATACAAAGATAATGCTTTTTTTTCAACTTTTGCTATAGGCATACTATCAATATCTTTTAATATTTTTTTTGGATTGAATTTTCTATATGTATGGCTAATTTTTTTATCATATCCAATTAAGTTAATTTTTATTTTTTTTATATTTTTATCAACAATAAATTTTATTTTTGTAAATCTTTTATGAAAATCATAAAGATATTTATCGTATTCTTCTTTAATATCTTTATAATTTTTATTAGGTGTATAAACATATATAAATCTATTTAGTCCTTTTGACATATTTAATTTTTGATATTTATAATATCGTTAAAATAATTATATATAAATATATAAAATAGTATGAAATGAAATATATTTATATATTATCAGTATTATTTTCAATATGTATAAAAATATATGATGAATTAATTGATTATTATAAATTAGAACATGGAAATGATATTATAGAATTTATAAAAATAATAACTATATTTATTTTAACATTAATAATAACATATTCAAATAATTTTTATACTTACATTACATTATTTATTTGTTTAGGGGGTTCAATTTTTTTAAAAAAAGAATATTTTGGAGATGTTTTTTTTAAATTTATAACAATAATTTTTGGAATTATATCTTTAATTTTAATTAAAATATTTTTTAGACAATTTAATATAAAATATTTTTTAGTTTTTATTATCTTATCGGGTATTCAAGTATATCCACTATTTTTTCAAGAAAAAATAACTATACCATTTCAAGATATTATACCACTAAAAAAAATACAAACAATATTAGAAAAAATACAAATAAAAGATGAAGAAATTGGTTATAATAAATTAAAACTTAGATTGTTAGGTGTTATTACAATAATAATACAATTATTATTAATAAATGGTCCTATATGTAATTATTTTAATATTTCTTATAATTCATACCACGCAATTATTATAAATAATTTAATATTATTATCTTATTATTTAACATCTGTTATACATCAAACATATGCTTTATACCAAAATATTCCTTGAAAAAGAATATTATTCAATAGTATAATATAAAGAGTAATATGTCAAATACTTTTTGGTTAAATAATCCAAATGTTTTAATAAATAAAGATAAACTTAAAGATTTTTTTCCAAATAAAAATCAAACTATACCAGAAAACCTAAATTCAATTGTTAGATTATCTGTTTATTTAACACTTGGATTATTATTATATTCAAAAAACTTAAAATATATATTATTACCATTAATAGTATTATTATTAACATATGGTTTATTTATAATGTATCCAGAAAAAGAAGATTTAATAAATATGAGTTTAAAAGAAATATCATTAGATAAACCTATGAAAAAGTGTATAAAACCCACAGTTGATAATCCATTTATGAATTATAATCATATAACAGATGATTATCATAGACCACCAGCGTGTAAAGCATTTCTAAATAATGATAAAAAAAGTTTAAAAATTAGAAAAAAAGTAGAAAAATGTTTTAATGAAAAACTTTACAGAGATGTTAGTGATTTATATTCAAAAAGAAACGGACAAAGAGAATTTTATACAATAGCGTATAATCAAGTTCCAGACCAAACAAGTTTTGCAAAATGGTTATATAAAACTGGACCAACGTGTAAAGAAAAAGGTTTAAATTGTGCTCCTCATACGGGAACAATGATTTAAAATTTTATAAAAAAAATGATAAATATAATAAAATATTTTTAGTTTTAGTAATAAAAAAATGTCAAAATATATCAATAATATTATAAATACATATTTTAGTGAAGATACACCTGATAAAATATATCAAAAAATATATGAAAAATATAAATTATCTTCTTCTTATAACGAAGAAGATAAAGTATGTGGATTATGTGTTATAAAAAGCGTACTATTACAAGATGAAAATTATAAAAAAATTTTATCTTATATTAAAAATATTGATTTTTATTCAGATTTTTTTAAAATAATAGAAATTGTTATTAAAAAAACTTGTTATTGTGGTTTTTTTAGTGAATTAGCAACTGAAAGATATGAAAATAGAATTATTAATATTTATTATTCTATAATAAAAACAGTAATAAAACCGTTATTTTGCGAAAACTATTTTAATAAATCACTTAACGATCTTAAATTAAATCAATACAAGAAAAAACTTAATGATAATAATATTTATTATTTTCACGATTTAAAAAATAAAGATAAAGATTTTTTAATTGATAAAATTAATATGAAAAACGGTCATGTATCAAGACTTCTTAGAAAATCTAATAAAATATTAAAAAATGATATTGTATTAGATCTTATTATGAAGAAAGTTAATGAAGATATTAAAATCATGAATATGTTTAACAATACTGCCAAAAAAACATAATAATATGTTTCAATTTTTTTTTAATAAAATAGTACTATGTTTTAAAGCTGAGAATTTATAAATAAACTCTCAGCTTCTTTAGTTGTTTGAGATCCCCTATTTCCTCGGGCAATGACGTCAGCTTGTTATCGTAGAGATACAGCCACTCCAGCTGTTTGAGATCCCCTATTTCCTCGGGCAATGACGTCAGCTCGTTGTAGCGGAGGTCCAACTCCTTCAGCTGCTTGAGATCCCCTATTTCCTCGGGCAATGACGTCAGCTGGTTGCCATAGAGATCCAGCCTTTTCAGCTGTTTGAGATCCCCAATTTCCTTGGGCAATGACGTCAGCTGGTTGTTTCTGAGATACAACCACTCCAGCTGTTTGAGATCCCCTATTTCCTTGGGTAATGACGTCAGCTGGTTGTAGTCGAGATTCAGCTTCTTCAGCTGTTTGAGATCCCCTATTTCCTTGGGCAATGACGGCAGCTTGTTGTTGTTGAGATACAACGCCTTCAGTTGTTTGAGATCCCCTATTTCCTTGGGCAATGACTGCAGCTTGTTACAGCCGAGACCCAGCTCCCTCATCTGTTTAATCTCCCCACTCTTGAAATCCTCACCGCACTTGGCCTTTAGCCACTTCAAAAGCAGCTCGCAAGAAGTCGGAAACCCTAACATACGGATCACGTATGAATTCAAGTGTGGTATACTGCCGTTATCCCGGTTGAGCGCCACCAGGGATCGGTTTTTGCGCCCCTTCAAATTCATGAAGGCTTCGAGCCCGACAAGCTTCAGCCACCCTTTGGGGTCTGTATTTTTCTCTGGTTGAGTCTTCTGCTCTGGATGAGTCGTCTCCGTGCTACCTTTGCACTGGCCGCGGCTTTCCGGTGGCGTTTTACCGTCATTTGGACGATTTGCTTGGCTCATCACTTCTGATGATACAATACACTATTACATTTCTTAAAGTTTTTGGTTTCAATTTTTTTTAATAAAAAATGATTAATATTTGTTAGAATTTAAAATATCAATTAAAAAATGGATTCTAAAGAAAAAAATTTTCAACGATTCTTAAATTATTTTGAAGAAAAAAAATCAGAAAACATTTATGATGATTTATACAAAGAGTATGAATTAACTGATGAATTTTATTTGGAAGATAATCTTGTAAATGATGGCAAAACTATGTATAATGTGATGAAGATGTTTGTACGAGATAATAGATATAAAATACTTTCAACCAAAGTTAGTAATATTTTATCTGATATTCCAAATATTCTAAAACAAAATAAATATAAGAAATTTTCTGAAGAAATTAAAAAAAATAAATTATTTTTTGAGAGGTTTGATATAATAAAAAATATTATAAATTACGGAGATTATCCTAAGTCATGGAAATTTGATATAATATCATTATATCGCATAATAATTACTACTGTAAATATTAAAATATTTGAAGATTTTATATTTCAATTAAAATATAAAGAAGAAGACCTTAAAAAATACAGAGAACAATTTAAAATTAAAAAAATATACTCTTTTGTCTCTTTTAAAAGAGAATTTAAAAAATCTTCAAATAATCCAAAGAGTTTTTTAGAAAGTATTGGTTTTAAACCAGGACACGCATCACGGTTTGTTAGAAAATATAAAAAATATTTTTTATTAAAAAATTGATTAATATCTATATTTAATAGTAAAACTTAAAAAATATTTGAAAAATAATATTAAGATGAAAGTAGGTCATATAGCAAAATTTATTAGATATTTTAGGGAAATCTAAAAATAAAAATAATAGTAATATAAAATAGTTATATATGAATATAGAGGATTATTTTCATTATTATCAACTAGAATATAAATTAACAGAACACTATTTAGATGATTCAAAATTTTTTGACATAATACTTCCATGTAGTTATTGTGTTGCTAAACATTCTTTTTTTCCTTCAAGTTTTTATAAATTATTTGAGAAATGGATTAAGAAACGTAAAGATAAAAATGAAATAAATAAATTAGTTGAAAAAATAAATTCTTCTTGTTATTGTAAAAAAAATAAAAAATATTCTGATTTAGATTTTAAAAAACTATTAAGTTATTTTGTTATTTTTTTAGGAGCAAAAGAAAAATTAGATTTATGGGAATATAATGAAGATTTTTTTAAAGAATCTCTTAATAAAACATATTTAACACAATATAAAAATAATTTTGATAAAGAATTTATTATTTGTTTTTATGATTTAAAAATTGTAAAGAATTTAGAAAAATATCTTGTTAATGTAATAAAAATGAAAAGAGGACATGCCGCTCGTTTAATTAGATATTATGAATGTCGTCTAAAATCTAAATAATACAAAATAAAAATAGTATTAAATAATATATACAACAAAAATGAATTGTAAACAATGGTTAAATGAAAGAACCAATTTAGGAAACGATTGTTGCCAAACTACTTGGAAAGATAATGCTACTAAAATTATGTCAGAATATGCTTTTGGTTACAATACAAGATGTAATACCAATAATAATTATTTATGTGAACCTGGTCTTAACCAACAATATCCTTCTCTTGTTTGTGGAAATGTCAATAACGACTCAAAACTTAGAAATGGAAAAACAGGAAACCAAATGACTCATACAAAAGCTCGTCAATCTTTAAATTCACGACCTTATAGAACAGTTCCATTTATGGGAGAATGTAGAGCACCATTAATGGATACTGATACCTATAGTATGTTATTATCTGGTGAAAATACCAGAGTATTAAAATCTTGTAATACACATGCTAGATTAGATAGATTTGAACCTCAAGTTCCTTGTATTAGAGATAATATTCAAGACCCTAAACATCATGTCCCAAAATATTGGGTTAGAGGTGGAATGAGTACATCTTCTTATTATAGAAATGCTGATTATTTAAAAGCATGTGGAATTAAAAAATGTAGGAGTGAGTGTCAAGAATTATTTTGTCCCGATGTTGATGTTCCAGAGAGAATTAAAAGACAGAAAATGCAAGGAAGAAACCTTCCTTGTTTTCCAGGAAGAATTCCTCTTCAGTAAATTATTCTGATTCATCTCCATAATAAATTTCATCTACAAAACCATGTTTCATAGCTTTTTTAACATCCCACCAAATATCATGTTTCATTATTTTTTTTAAATTTGTCCTAGAAATAGTAGTATATTTTGAATATAAAGAATAAATTTTTTCCATAAAGAATTTATTGTTTTCATGTTCATCTTCTAATTCGTGCATAGTTCCCCAGCAACCACTAGATAATTGATGAATTAATAAAACAGAATTTTCTGTCATATACCTTTTTTCACCAGCAACAGATAAAAATGTTGCTGCACTTGCAGCTTGTCCTTCAATAATAGTATGGATAGGTATTTTAGAATTTTTTATAGCATCAACAGCTGCCATTCCTTCTTGTAAATCACCACCATAACTATTTATATGTAAATAAATAGGTTTAGGAATTAATTTTCCATAAAATACTTTTTTTTCTTCTTGTGCAAAAGCAAAATTACGAGCACTAATTAATTTAATTAACTTACTTACACTACTATTAGTAACATCGTCATTAAACCAAATATGATTTCCAATAACATCTATTTTTTTATTCATTAAACTATTTAATACACCTAAACCAATTCCTTTCTCTTCATTATTTTCTTCAGTCTCATCTTCGTCTTTATTTTTATTATTTTGATATTTTTTACCAAAATAATATTTTTGTAGCTTTCTCTTTTTACTAGAGTACATAATAAATATTTAATATAAAAATACTCTTTAAACCTTTATAAAAATGTAAGTAAATAATATATGGGATTTCCAATTAAGGCATGGGGACCAAGTTTATGGGAATTAATTCATATTGTTGCACTTGGATATGATAATTTTCCAATTACAAAAGAGCGAATTATTTATTATAATCTTTTTTTTACTACGATAACAAAAATTATACCATGTATTAAATGTAAAATACATTATTATCAATATTTAAGAAGAAGACCTGTTATAAAATATTTAAAAAATAGTGATAGTTTATTAAGATGGGTTAATGATTTACACAATTCTGTTAACAGGAAACTTAGAAAAAAAATAGTTCATTATCCAGAATCTAAAAAAATGTTTTTAGATGAAAAAAAAAATATAAAAATTAATAAAAAAATATGTATTTTTTTAGACCATTATGTAAAAAATATGAATTCAATAAGATTTATTGAATTTAAAAAACTTTTTAATATTTTATTTAAAATATTTCCGTGTGAAATATGTAGAAAAAAATTAATTGAATATAATAGTAAAAATAATATAAATAAAACAAATAAAAATTCAATAAAAAAATGGTATAATAATTTAAAACTTTCAAATATTATTAATGAGCGTTTAAATTCATAAATTATTAAAATATATATTTCATAGATTTAAAAATGCCAGTATCAGAATATGCATTTCTAGAACTTAAGAAGCGATTAATTAATCTTGAAAGAAATCACAATGACTTAACAACTTTATGTTTAGTTTTAGCAAAAAAGGTAAAAGAAATCAAGGGTGTATCTTTTTCAAGTTCTTCTAATAATGATAGAAAAAATGTAAAACAACTTTTTAATGAAAGACTTACACAGAGGAATAATGATAAAAAAACTAGTGTTAAAGAAATTAAGATAAAAAATTCTAAGAGAAGGAAAAAGCGTGTTGTAGTTGAATCTGAAAGTGAATCTGAATCAGAATATGAAAGTGAATCAGAATCCGAAAGTGAAGAAGTTGAAGAAGTTGTAGTTCAACCAAAAAAGAGAACTACTAAGAAAACTTCAACGAGAAAAACTACTAAGAAAACTTCAACAAAGAAACCTGCTAAAAAAACTACTAGAAAATATACCAGAAAATCTACTAAAAACAATACCAGCAATTCCTCTGTTAAAAATAGTCCAACTAATTCTAACACGGAAGAAACTAAGGAAAATATGACAATAGAAATTGTTGATTCTATGTCAAAATAAATATAACTATTAAATAATAAAAATTATTTTTTTCTTTCAGGTTTTTTAATTTTAAAAAAATCTGTAATACTTTTTACTTTATTAATTCTATTATTATCTTTAATAATAATCTTTTTTAAAGGATCAATACCTTTTGTTTCTTTTATCAATTCGAAAATCTGTGAAACAGGTTTTCTAATTTGATGATCCAAATAGTATCTATAATCAACTTTAATATTATTATTTTTAATATAAGTTGGTGTTTCTGCTAAATCTCCTTGTAATGCCTTTTCATTAATATTAGAACATTTATGTGCCATTCTATGTTTGGAACAAAAACCTCCACCACACAAAGAGCAACATCTAATAGTTTCATCTTGTCCCCAACAAATTCTACACCTTGGAATACATTTACTTTTATGTCTTTTTAAATGATTAGAGCAATAAAGATTCATACATTTTTTACATTTACATCTATTGACATTTACCTTCTTTTCGCAGATATGACATTTAAGTTCTGACGAATCTATAAAAATATAAGGTATTCTGTCATTAGATGCTGGTGCATTTCCAGGGTCTCTATCTCTCATTTTTTCAACTAAAACCTTATGTGTAATTGCTGTTGGGTTTTTATATCCAACTTTTAATGTTTTACTTACTACTAAGTCTTGTAGTTCTACATTTCCAGATAGTAAATTTTGAACACTGCTTTTATACATTTTTACTGCTTTTTTAACAGCGATATTACTTTCATTACTACCAAACATTATGTCTAACACTCCTTTATAAATCTTTTTTAATATAGGAGCATTATCCCTTCGTTTAGTAACTAATCCCATTGATGTAAATTTATATTTTTTAGGGTTAAACTCATATTTATTACCAGCATAACGCTTTTTTGTAATAATCATAAAAGGCCAAAATGTTTTTTCATATTCTAAAACTTGAGGTTTACGAAGTTGTGATGTTATTTTATCAGCCATTTTCTCACCTATTTTAATAGTATTTTTCAACAATTCTTTTCCTTTTAATCCTTTTAATTCGGGTATATTACTCATATTTACAAATATACTATCTGTGTCACCATATACAACGACTGTTCCCGGATATGCTTTGATTGCTAAATCTCTAGCGGTATAAATCTTTTGTCTTCCACCAGCTGTTGTAGAAGCTGCCAAATCCATAAATCTTAAATCGCTGAATTTAGCACCAGTATAACCATATACCGAATTTGCTGTCATTTTTAATGCTAGCTGTTTACCATTATAAACAGCTTTTTTAAAAGGGTCAGTTGCATTTTTCATAAGTTTCTTTGCTGCTTTTCTTGCTGACAACAAGTCTTGTAATAAACTTGGAATAATACCTTTACCTCTTAAGTTTGGCATCATTTTTCTCTCTTTATCATCTTTTGGTTTTTCCAATAAAGGTTCAGCATAAATACATGTTTTAACACCAATCTTTTTCTTATCTTTTCCAGAACCAGAATAAATATTATATTCTATTTTATTATACCTTCTTTTATCAACTTTCTCAAGACATTTCATGTCTTTTTCAGTTAAGTAAGTTTCATAAGATATATTATGTTCTATAATAGTAGATGGATATAGAGAACCATAATCAAGAACAGCAATTGGATCATCATAAAATCCAGGTAAAGGGTCTAAAACAATAGCACCTTCATAACCAACCGATTCATTATTAGAATGATCTAAACTTACAAGTGTTGGAAATGCTGTATTTCTTTTAAGACAAGTTTCTGCTATTTTTGAAAATACTTTTATACCCTGTCCTCTAGTAAATAATAAATTAATTGGAACTAAACAAACATTTGACATACCAACGCTATTTACAAAAATATCTAATTTATCAAATAAATCATTTACTAATAAACAATCCTTTAAACAATATTCAGCAATAACTTTGATATCATTTGGTTTCCCAGATTTATATCTACTAAAGATTTGACTTGGTGGTAAATCATTCTTTCTTAACCCTAAAAAGTGTTTTGCAACATTATCTAGTTTATAAGATGTTAAGTTATGTCCGTTTCTAATAACAGGTAATAAATCTATCTGTAATCTACCGTTCATTATGGGATAATTTAATGTATTAAATCCCATAGCACTTGAACTTAGATTTTGAGATTTTAACCTACATTTTCTATTGCAAAGTCTACCTAAAATAGAAACGCGTGATTCACATCCTAATAATTTAGCTCTGTCGTATATATATTTCCAATCAAAACCAAAAATATTATATCCTATCATTACATCAGGGTCTAAAGAACAAATATGTTTTACCCAACGAATTAATAATTCTTTTTCTGTTTTAGCAGATTCTACAATTACAAATTCTATCCCATTTTGATGTTTAACATCTGGAATATTATCACAATCTTTCAATGTAATAATATGTTGAACCATACACTTTTTTTTACCATATATTCTCGTTGTAGTTCCAATTTGAATAATCTTATCTTCTTTCCTAGAAGCTTGTGGAAAACTACCATCTTTGCTAGTACATTCAATATCATAAGAAGCAATCCGAAAGGGTGCTATCCATTCATCATTTACTGGTATAACTTTATCCCAAGATACAGATTTTGTAATCTGACATTTTGTTTTTGTTTTAGTATAATTTAAATGTTTCTTATCAATTGAAATAATACCAGATGGTTTAATCTTACTTAAATGAATAAAACGAATAATAGTATCCATTCTTGATTCATAAACATCTAAACTAATAACTTTTCCTTTAATCTTCATAGGTATTGTTTTTTGAATTTTAATAATATCAGGACGTATTGCTACTCTTTCATTTGGAATCAATAATTTCATTACATCCCATCTAGCACTGTCTGAAATAAAACTAATTTTCAAAAATTTATGGTCTTTATAATTATCAAAGTAATATAATTTCTTCATTTTAACAATTGAAAACGATATATCTTTTTTACGGTATTTAACAACGATAGAAATTCTATTTTTTAATTTATTTATCATTTCTAAATTCCAAAAAGATGGTATTTTTAATAAAAAATATGGTTTAAAATCTTTAATTTCAAGACATATTGAAATACCATTTTTCGTTAAACCATACGTTCTAATAACTAATTTCCTTTGTTTATATTTCTTTTTCTTTACTTCAAAATCATTGTCAGAATCATCATCACTTTCACTATCAGAAGCAATATCTTCTTTTTCCCATGAAAGTGCTTGAAACTCTAATTTATTATCCGTAAAAGCATTACCGTTATATGATATATTACCACGATATAATTTATTAATTAAATCAAGTCTATCTGTCATGGTTTAATTAATATGTGTATTAATCTTAAGTAATTAAATAATTAGGATATAAAAATTTCAATTTTTATTTAATATTTTTTTATGAATGGTAATGGTACAGCAAAAGGTCTAATTTTTTGAGGAAATTGAATATATAAGTTTTTACTATTTTTATGCCAGTATTTAAATAAATTAGTATAAATTCTCCTTAAATCAGATTTTTGATGAGTAATTCGTGATGTAGTTAGAGAATTTGGTCTTAATAAAGCAACATATAAAACTTTATTAAGATTTTTTATTTTAGTACGACCATAAACTGTTTCTAATCTATGTATAAACTCTGAATCTGCCCCAAATCTAACAGAATCAAAATATCCAATTTTATCAAAGACACATCTTCTAAACATAAATCCTATATCATACCTACATTTAGATATTACTTTTTTTGTTATATAGTGTATTCTACTCACTAAACAAGAACATGCTATATAATTTTTATATTTTTCTAATTCATTTACTTGTAATTCAATTTTATTTTTAAAATACATATCATCAGAATCTAATTTTGTAATATATTTACCTTTTGATTCTATAATACCTCTATTCGTAGATATATATGCTCCATAGTTTTTATCATTACATAACAATCTAACTTTATCTGGATATTTTTTTACAAAAATTTCAGCAACTTTTTTTGTTCTATCTGTGCTTTTATCATCAATTAAAATTATCTCTATATTTTTATAAGTTTGGTTTAAAAGAGAATTAATACTATTTGATAAATATCTTTCTGTATTATACATAGTAATAATAACAGAAACTAAAGGATTTTTCTTATTTTTTACTTTTTCATCTTGAATAATATTTTCTTTTTTTTCATTTTTTAAATTTTCCATTTTATAGTTATTATTAAATAATTATGATGATATTTAAGCGTAATTATTTATATTAAATATAAAATGGATCTAAAAATAGGGATTTGTGGTATTGGTGTTGTCGGAAAAGCCTTAAAAACTGTTTTTGAAGAAAAAGGTATTGATGTTTCGGAATATGATAAATATAAAAAAATTGGAAAAATGAAATATTTATTAAATACCGATATAAATTTTTTATGTTTACCAACTCCATATTCTGAAAGCAAAAAAGAATATGATAAATCTTCTATTCATTTTATATGTAACTATTTGAGTAAAAATAATTATAATGGATTAACTGTTATAAAAAGTACTATTGAACCAGGTACATGTCGTTATTTAACAGAAGGTTATAAATTAAATATATTACATAATCCAGAATTTTTATCAGCAAAAACTGCTAAAGAAGATTTTAAAAATCAGGAGCATATAGTTATTGGAGGTTTTGATAAAAATGATAAAAGTATTAAATTGTTAAAAAATTTTTATAAATATTATTGGAAAACAAGTATAATTAGTGAAGGAACATATGAAGAAACAGAATTAATGAAAATATGTATTAATAGTTTTTACTCTGTTAAAATACAATTTTTTAATGAAATATATTCTCTTTCTAAAAAATTTGAAGAAGCAAAATATAATAATATTGTTGATATGATGTTAAAAAATAAATGGATAACACCAAATCACACACAAGTCCCCGGAACAGATGGTAAATTATCATATGGAGGTATGTGTTTTCCAAAAGATACAAATGCTTTATATCAACAAATGATTAGAAAAAATACTTATTCAAAAGTTTTAAAAGCAACTATAGATGAAAGAAATATTATGAGAAATAATATATAATGGAATGATAAAAGAAATATCAAAAGGTTTTCTTAAAAAATATGGATATAAATTAAATGAAAATTTTAAGAAAAGAAAAATAACATTAGACAAAATATTATTCCATGAAGGTAAAAAACATACAATTATAATTTTTTATAGAGCAAAATATTCAAGAAAGAATAATAAAAGTTCTTTTAATATATTAAAAAAAGATTTACAATATATTAAAAATAAAAAATTAAAAAAATCTAAATCAGTTTTAAAAAATAAAAAATTAAAAAAATCTAAATCAGTTTTAAAAAATAAAAAATTAAAAAAAATAAAAAAAGTTTCTTTTGTATTATAAATATTTATTGTTCTGTATATTTACAAACAACACCTTTATTATTATTAGGATTAATTGGTGGTATATTATCAGATGTAAAATCTTTACCCGGACACCCAAAACCTTGAGTTGGACTTTCTAAACAATTTGGTTTATTACCATCTTCACATTTTACTGCTGAAATTGTACCATCTACATTATAAACAGTACATTTTCCATCTTTTTTATTTTTTTCACATTGGTTATAATAATCATATAAATTACAACCAATAGTTGCATATTCATCCTTTAAAGGTTGTTTTTCATTTATTCCCATATAACAAGAATTCTTATTATCAAAATATTCTTTATTTTTTATCATTTTTAAAACTAAAAATGATAAAAGTATTATAGATAATATAACACAAACTTTAAACATTATATAATATTATAAATATTTATTCATAAGATCCATTACATCTTTTTTATAAACACATTTTAATATAATGGTATTTGCATAAACTATTGACATATTAATAGAATTCCAATAATCTTTTTCTGTTTTCAAATAATGAGCTTAATTGTGAAATCATTACATCTCCAAGCTCGTTAACATCAGTTATCTTGATTGCGCGGTTGTAATATCTTGATACATCATGACCAATACCAATAGCTAAAATTTCTATTTCAGTTTTTTCTTCAATAAACTTAACTATTTTTTTAAGATGTTTTTCCAAAAAATCTCCAGCATTAACAGATAATGTTGAGTCATCTACTGGTGCTCCATCTG
>Ga0209374_1001911_pt1 | contig 19137 bp, 20 predicted proteins | sample SaaInlLV_DNA_10m_FD_184683 | JGI IMG/M metagenome (GOLD analysis project Ga0209374, IMG submission 184683) | Marine microbial communities from expanding oxygen minimum zones in the Saanich Inlet - SI075_LV_DNA_10m (SPAdes) (version 2) | ecosystem: Environmental > Aquatic > Marine > Unclassified ... | reverse complement strand
TTCTGATGATGAAGCTTGATAAATTTTAATATTTGGGTTAACTAATTTAACTGACTCCAATAAATTTAAAACTCCAATGCCGGTCACATTGGCGGTATAGATAGGTTGGTCAAAAGAAATTCTTACGTGTGATTGTGCCGCTAAATTATATATCTCATCGGGGTTACATTTTTGAATAATCCTAACTAATGATGATAGGTCCGTCATATCAACATATTCTAAATTATTTTTGATTTTGTGGTAGGTATTTTCTAAACGATTTGTTTGATTTTCCGATACTGAGTTTCTTTTAATTGTACCCCATACTTCGTATCCTTTATTCAATAAAAATTCAGCTAAATATGAACCATCCTGTCCGTTGATTCCCGTAATAAGCGCGACTTTACTTTCTTGTATTTTCATAATTTTCAATAAACCAATTAACAGTCTCTTTTATACCCTCCTCTATCGGTGTGAATTTAAAGTCAGGTAAGTAATGTTTGATTTTTGAATTGTCTGATGGTTTTCTAAATTGACCTTCAGGTTTACTTGTATCAAATATCACTTCACCTTTAAAGTTAAACTCTTCAACTAATAAATCAACTAAATCTTTAATTGATATTTCTTCAGAAGTTGTAAGTATTATTGGTTCATCTTCGTTGTATTCTTCCAAAACCCATTCTGTTAGCCTTGCAACGTCTTTTGAATAAATGAATTCTCTTAACGGTTTTCCATTCCCCCACACTTCAAAAGGGGTATTATTTTTTTGTGCTAAATACATTTTATGTATCAACATTGGCATTACGTGACCGTGTTCTAACGAGAAGTTGTCATTTGGCCCATATATGTTCGTGGGTATAACTGACTTATATTGAAGTCCGTATTGTTCTCTATATGCTCTGATTTGAACGTCTGCCATTCGTTTTGCGTAAGCATATGCATTATTTGATATATGGGGTTCACCTAAGTGTATTTTTCCCTCTGTGAGAGGATAATCCACATTGTCGGGAAATACACAAGTAGATAAAAACGTAACAAGTTTCTCAACACCGTTTTTTCTTGACTGTTCAATTACGTTGGTATTCATCATTATATTATCATAAAAGTATTCTCCCTTATATTTCATATTCGAACCTAACCCACCAACTTTCGCTGCGGTGTGAATTACTTCTGTGGGGTTATAAAATTTAAACATAGATTTAACACTTTCTGTGTTTCTTAAATCAAATTCTTTGGACGTAATTTTAACGTCACCTTTTAATGTGGACCCAACTAGTCCATTTCCAGTAATTAATCTCATAATTCGTAGTTAAATTTTTTAATTATTTCATTTAAACTTTTATTTTCTTTTAACATGTAGATGTCATTTTCAGAAAGAATTTTTTTATAATCAGTTTTCCCATCATACTCTGATATATGTTTTCCATGTAAATGTGTTGTCTTATCATATCCTTTAAAAGTTTTATATTTATTAGTTATTTTTTTAACATTAGTAATGTGATATTTTTTTGATAATTCAATTTTTTTATTTTCATCGATATTAATATTTAAAAACTTTTCAAGTTTATTATATATCACTTCATAATTGTCAAAAAATTCTTCATATTGTAATAATAGAATATTTTTTTTTAATAAATCATTTTTTAATAAGTCTTTACCACCATTTTTTAAGTATTCACTAATTTCTGACTTTATATTTAATAAATTAATTTTTTTTTCATTTCTTAATAAAGAGGATATAATACAATTATATGGGTGCCTATAGGTTATGACATATAGTTGACCATTTTTTACGGACATATTATGAGTTTTTCTAACATTAGAAAATTCACGTAAAATATTATAAACTAAAGTTGAGCCGGACCTAATAGGTGAGAATTGAATTATATTTTTAGATTTAATGCTCATAGTATACTTTTGTTTTAACACCCTTTTTCATGGCCTCTTCGTACCAACTATCTTGTAATTTATGAAAAAATACATTATAATCAGTCATATTAAGTCTTTTGGTACCATTTAATTCAAATTCCCATGGACTTTCATTAGGAGATTCTTTTAAAAATTTCAATAACTTTTCTCTGTCCCATATTGAGCTTTGCATACTAATACTATACATACTATTTTTTGAAAATTTATTGAAGGGAGTATCATTATGTTTAGTTGTACTATAATACTTTGAGTCAAGATGAATTCCAACCCTTATAATGTTACTTTCGTTACTTATAAGGTTATAAGAATCATAAATTATTTTACTATTTAATTTTTTAACTAAAAAATAGTCATCTTGCAACCATAAAAAATATTTTGAATCAATACTCTCTAACGCATTTTCAAGACATTTGGTATATGGTACATTACCACATTTTAATGTTTCAAATGTATTACCACTAAAATCTACGGTTTCAGAAATCAAATATTTTTTTAATTCAACATCTACGTCCCAATACTGATTAAACCTTTTTGTAAATTTATCCCACAAAAAACTATACTTATCACAACTACCAACAACAATTGATAAATCCATATTAACTAATTGCTCTCCCTTTCAATTTATTCCAATCCTGTTCGGGCCTCACTTCTAAATTTGTTTTCCACGCAGCGTCTAATACATTCATATTAACACCAACGTCATTAGCCATAGATATTATTGCGTTAATATCTTTAGGGAAACAAGTCCCACCAAACCCTAATTTACCATCGGGTCCGGGTACATGTAGATGTGAATCACCAATACGACCATCAGATGAAAAACCATATATAGCATCATCCCAATTAACTCCAACTAAATTTGATAACCTATAGTACTCATTCATTAATGAAACTTTAGTTGCGAAAAATGTATTATTCATGTATTTTATGAATTCGGCAGTTTTTGAATCAGTATGTATAAAATGTCGATTCATAAATCTGTTTGAAAATAATTTTTCAACTTTACCCGTTAAATTTTTATCTCCACCAAAAATTATTCTAGCTTGAGTTAACATATCTAATTTTGCGGTTCTCTCAGTTAAAAATTCAGGCGAAAAAATTATATTTAAATGTGGGTATTTTTTTTGTAATTCATTTGTTGTACCTGGTAAAACGGTTGATTTAATAATGTATATCGGACCTTCAATAGACTCTTCAAAAACTTTGTCAATGAAGGATAAGTCTTGTCTACCGTCAACACTCATAGGTGTTGGTACACATACAAATATAAAATCTGAATTATGAGTTTCTTCTTTTGTGTGAGTTGATTTTAATGGGTCAATATCATACACTCTTATTTCGTTTGTCGGTGAAAAGGCGAATATTTGTGATTCACCTACAAACCCATTTCCAATTATTCCAACTACTTTTTTGTTTTTACTGTTTTCCATCCTTTTGATAATAAATTTTTTACTATTTTATTCCTTATTGGTTTATGATTGGTTTTATGTAACCAATTTGCGTTTTTATCATTTCCATAAACACTTCCTTTTTCAGGTAAGCTACCCCATGTTTGTAAATCGTCTCCATGCGGTGGGACGAAAGTACTAACGTTACCATATTTTTGACATAGATAACTAAGTTGAATATCTTCTCCATTTTCTAAAGATTCTGGTTTTTCATACCACAAATATTTTAAATTTTTTTGTTTTAAAAACCAAGCATGTCCCACTAAATCTACTTCAGTTATTTCATCACTCTTAGTACCATTCCAACCCACTTTATAGTTATTATCATAGGTTTCACCATTTAGTATGACACCTGTAGTACCTAAAATACCGTCACCCGTTTTTTCTATAGTATTTAAACAGTTTTCAAACCATTTTTTACCGGGTATGGTGTCATCATCAAAATATGCAACATATTCTGTTTGACACATTAAACCCATTGCAAATCTCGCATGAAATTTAAAGTTATGGTTTGATTGAATTATTTTGTATTTACCGAAACTTTCATTTAAATTTATTTGTTTTGAGTTTTCAGGAGCATTGTACCATATCCATATTTCTTTAGGTCTAATCGTTTGATTTTCAATAGATTCAATTTGTTCCTTAAGATACTCAGGTCTTTTATAGCAATTTAAAATTACTGTGATATTATTCATGTTTATATATTTGTTTTGTGTTAGGTTTAGCTCTTGACCCACCTTTATTAAAACGGTTTTTAGGTAAAAGTATTTCTTTTTCGTTAAGTTCTAAATTAAATTTTTTAGAAAATAAGTTTATACTATTTTTGTAATTACAATAAAGTTCATCATGTGAAATTACTATACAATTATCACTATTTAATTCTTTAGACTTTTTAAGGTAATTTTCCCACACTTCGATAATACCATCATTATGTGACCACTTACGATAACTTTTATTCCACTTCTCGTAGTCTTTATAAATGACTATAACTTTATCTGAAAATTTAAATGATGGGTAAGAGTGTTTAATTGCCATATTCTTATTATGTATACTTAACTGTTTTACGTCACATTTCCCATAAAAATCTTTATATTTAATATTTTTAAAATATTCTTTTAAGGTCCATTCTAAAAAATTGGTACCACTTCTAGGTAAACCATAAATTTGTACCGTATTTTTCATAATAGTTTTGATATTTTTTTACTACTTTTACCGTCACCATAAGGACATTCTGAATTAACGGTATAATCTTTATTAATAATTTCAAATAATACTGTTAATTCTTTGGGTGATTCACACATATATAGATGCCCTGTATCGATTCCTTCAGGACGTTCGGTAGTCTTTCTACATACAATTACCTTTTTATTGAAGAAGCTTCCCTCTTCTTGCAGTCCTCCACTGTCACTAATTACAAACTTTACTTTTATCAATAATTTTAAAAGTTCAGAATGATTAAGGGGTTCAATAACGTTAACATGAGTTAAAAGGTCTCTATGTTTCTGAACGTTAGGATTTGGATGTATAGGTAAGATAAATTCTAAATCAGGATTTTGTTTAGCGATATTATTTAATTCTGTAAACCATTCACTCATCCAATGATGATTCTCTCTTCGATGTAATGTTACTAAAACTTTATTTGTATATTCACACTTACTTTTATATTCTAAAAGATTATCTAATACGGTATTACCAACTACGTGACAAATTCCGTTAATTTTTTCAGAAATTAAATTATTTTTTGAAAGTTCTGTAGGACACAAATTAATATCTGATATTCTTGATATCATTTGTCTATATGCTTCCTCAGGATATGGGTGGTTAAGGTTATAACTTCTTAAACCTGATTCTAAATAAACTATTTTTTTCTGTCTATTAAAGGCTGCGATAGCACAAGCGAAGGCGGATGCGGTATCTCCTTGAACTAATACTGTGTCAAAATCCCCTTCAGGAAATTGAGTAATACAATCACTAATTAATTGGTCTAATCTATTATTAGATTCAGATATTATAATTCTATAATCCACTTTAATATCTTTAAGTAAATCAGGATGTTGTCCAGTAAATAAAAGTTTGTAGTTATCTAACTCCCTTATTAAGGGTTTTATTTTTAACCATTCTGGCCTGGTTCCAAAACATAATAATATATTATTTACCATATACATACTTTATTACTTTTTTGTCTTAAATATCCTCTATTGTTGCCAACAATCCACGGATTAATAGTTGACCCAATATCAATATATGTGTTATTTTTATTATGTAAATGTAACTGATGTGATAGAATATTACCTAAAGGTCCTGCGGAAAAAAGAAATAGTTGATTTTCTTCTTCGTCAGAATAAGTTTTAGATGATTCAATTAATTGACTAACTTCAGGTTCTTTCCATGAGTTTAAATTTAACGGGATATATTTATCAACTTTAAAAGGTAATTTTTTATTTATCCCTTCTTTATTAGCATATAGCACAATTCTCCCTTCCCATTTATTAAATTCAGGTAAAAAATTATCTTTAAAATAATCATAATTAGAATTAACAAATATATTTGCCCAAGTTACATTAGATGACCCTACATTGTCTCTCATCCATTGTACATGTTCCATAGGTTGACAACAACTACAACTAACACCCACATGATAATCTTCATGTTGATATTTAAATGAGTCTAATAGTAATTTAAACTCTTTATCATTATTATTTGGTTTAAATGACCACCCATCACAGTTAGTTATTGGTTGATTAATTAAAATTTTATATTCCCCGTCAGCATATTTACTAAAGGCGAATTTTTTTCGTTTTAAAACTTTATCAAATAATAATTCTATGTCGGATTTAAAATTTTTCACTTTATTTATATATTTCTATACCTTCTTTTATCACTCCACAGTACTTTTTTACTTCTACCGAGCATAGCTAATTTAGCGACTTTTTGATTAAAAGAATTTCTAGTTTCCTGGGTGTGTGGGTTACCATTGTTTTGTTGGTCAATATTACTCATTACTATTATTTTTTCTATTTTTATGTCTTTCTAAGACTGTTTTATGTAATTCCCCCATATTTTGTCGTGCAGATGTGGAGACTGAACCCTTACCTTCACTTTCATGGTGGAAATATATAAATAGTCCTTTGGGTATTCTCTTACCGATAAAACCAGCATCCATCATTTGTACCCACAAATCGTAATCAACCCAACCTTTCATTTCCGTACTATACCCCTCTATTGAGTTATATGCCTCACGAGAATACATAGAACTGTTAACGATAAATGGACCCTGTAAAAGTCTTTCTTTTGACCACTCAGGTCTTTTTTCTAAACCTTGCATTTCACCAACATGAACAGTATCACAATAAACAGGACTTATTTTAGGATTTTTCTTTATAATGTTAACCCCCGTTTTAAGGTATCCGGGATAAATCATATCATCCGCATCTAAAGGTAGTATATATTCACCTTTACCTTCTCTAACTGCAACATTTCGAGTATCGGACACTCCCGTATTTTCTTTATGTATAATTCGTATACCTTCTTGACCTTCTAATGAATCTAATTTCATTAAACAGTACTCATCATCTGAACCATCATTAACTAAAGTGATTTCAAAATTAGTGTAATCTTGGTTATAGACGGATTGTAAAGTAGGATTTAATCTTTTAGCGTAATTATAAATTGGCATCGCTAATGTGACTAACGGTTCCCCTTTCTTTATTGGTTTTTTATTAAATTTAGTAGGTAAAAGTATAGGTAATTTATCTTCGTACATACTTAAGAATTTTAACCTATTACTTTCCCATTCATTATTTGTCTGACCTATTGAAAGGTGGGTTATTCTCACATCATAAAATACCCCAATCTTAACTCCACTAATATGATTTTTAAAACTAAATCCTAAATCATAAAAATGGAACCCATTAAAAGATTCGTCAAAAGTGTGTTTTATTTTAGTTTTATCTAAAGCAATAAAAAGACCATCAACAATGACGGTTTCATCTAATTTACTTCCCTTTGATTCACTATATTGATTAGTCCATTTTTTTTCACCTTGTTGGTGATTTACAATACCTAACATTTCTTCTTGAATTTCCCACCACCTCGCGGATTTAGGAAAAAATTTAGTGCCAGCAACACCTAAAATGCCATATTCAGGATTTCTTTTAAAATGTTTTAATATCTTATTACCCCAATTCTTTTTTTCAAAATAAAGGTCATCGTGACATAGTACTACAATATCATTACTCGCCTTTTCTAAAATTATATTATACGCTTCACTTAATGAATGGGTACCTGGATTTTCAAAAGGTATGACCTCCATTTTATGGACACCACAAGATTGTTCTATGTATTCTTTAAACTTAGGGTCAATTTTTTTAGTACAATATCCAATTGTTATCATAAAATTTTATTTAATTTCCTGTTGAACCAAACCCCTTTGAGTTACGGTCTTTTTCTTTAATTTCTTTAACTCTATTTAATTTAACGTCTCGACCTTGAATTACAGGACATATCACAGCTTGCGCTATTTTATCACCAAATTCAATGACTTGTGTTTCATTACTAAGATTAATTAATATGACTTTTATTTCTCCTGTATACCCTTCATCCACAGTACCTGGTGTGTTAAGAACGGTTAAACCTTTCTTAATGGCTAAACCACTTTTAGGCCTTACTTGTACCTCACTCCTTTGTGGTATATCAATGTATAAACCTGTTGGGATTAGAGCCCTACCAAATGGTTCTAATGTTACTTTTTCATTAGCTCGTAAGTCGAACCCCGAATCACTACCATAATGGTATTTAGGTTCAGGATTAACAGATTTAAAAGTATAGTCTATTTGTGTTGGTTCAAATCCTGTGTGAGTAAATGATTTTTCTAACTCATCATAATCAACACCGAAAGATTCTAACATTGCTTTAGGGTCAGACATATCCACATCACTAAGTTGCTTTTGTATGTCTTTTAATTTAGACATATCATTTTTTAATTCATTAAATTTTTTAAACATATCTTATTTTAAATTGTAAATTTTTCTAATTAATTCGACAAGTACATTTACATCCTTTTCACAGTATTCTGCTATTGGTGATAACCCATTTGCGTTCCAATAGGTGTCGTGCACTAAATTACCACTTACTTCACCTGTTTTAGGACTTTCAATACCCATTGACACACACATTAAATCTAATGATGATATCCCAAAATTGTTACCAAACTGCCAAATATCTTTAGTGTCAAGTGCCTTTACCTCCCACGGTTTAGTTTCGTATGAGGGTAATATTTTTGGTGGTAAAATATTATTAGTTAAAAATCTTTTACCTAAGGTTGGTATATCAAAAAATTTAATATTATGTCCACATAAGTGAAAATCTAATTTTTGAACTTTATTTAATAAGTCTCTAACCTTAAGTAATAATTCTTTTTCGTCATCTTCGGCAAATGTTTGGGTATGTACCTCATCACTTGGGGTTATAAAAGAAAAAGATGCCACTATAATTTTAGAGAACTCAGCAACTAATGCCGCCTTATTAATAAAAATCTCTTCAGGTGTTTTACCTTCTTGGTCAGGATATTTCCTAATAAACCAATCTAAGTAACTCTCAAATAATCTTGCTAATTCTGGTTTATTTTTCTTAAGTGTCGGTAAGTCTTTTTCAATACCTACAGTTTCTAAATCGAAAAATAAAAGTTTGTTTAATGGTAAATCTATCATTTTGTTATTGTTTTATATATTTCTGCTCTCGTTTTTGTTACTACATTTAAATCATAAGTGTCTTTTACTGTTTCATATAACCTTTCACCTAAATCTTCAGCCCATGTTGGGTTATTAACCAATTTCTTAATATATTTTGCCCAATCTGAATGATTTCTACTTTCATTTACTAATAACGCATTACCATCAACAAATTCACCATTTTTAAGTGCGTGTTTTAAATCGATTGTATAAGGTCCAATATTTGAGGCAATAATAGCCTTTTTATAAAACCCCGCTTCAATTACTTTTAATTGAGATTTCATTCTATTAAAGATATGATTTTTAATCGGAGCTAAAGATACGTCAAATTTTGCGTAGTTTTTAGCGTACGAAGTTACGGGTTGCGTCCAAACTCTATGATAATATTTTTCATCGTTGTAAGGTTGTTGACTATATGTTAAAAGGTATTTTTTATATTCTTCAGGTATATCATGATAGTTTTTTGTGAATATTTTTTCATACTCAGCCCATACCGTTTCTTCTGGTTTAATATCTCTTTGTTTTTGATTACCCGTTTTTTGGTCAATTTCAGTCACTGTACCTCTTGTATCAAAACCACACAAATATAACTCATATTTTTCTTTTAAGTTACCTAATTTACTAAAACAATTATCTAATATTTTTAAATCGTGTAAATGTGAAGAGCCACCTAACCACCCAAATCTTAATTTATCTGAGGGTTCTGTCTTATGTTTAAACTGAGGTTCATTAGGGTTAATCGCGTTTGGTAAAACAAAAACATTTTTATTAAACTTTTTTATTTCTTGAGCAAAAATCTCTGTAGTTGTCGTCACATATTGAGCGGCCTTTAAGTTTGCTCTAATTTTTAGATTCAACTTATTATTTTGAATCATAGCATGTGCGGGATGTTCTTTAGTTGGTAACCAATAATCATCAATATCGGCAACTGTTACTATGCCCCATTTATGTAATTTATCGATTAAGGCTGGTGTACTATCATAATCTTTAGTGATTGTTCTATGAAAATGAACCATATCATAACCTTTCCAAAAGTTATCATCATTAATTTTTGGGTCGTAATCTATATCTACATGAAAGTCATCAGGATTTTGATTTTGTAGAAAAATGTGAGGTTCAACTGAACGAAATTTACCGACACCTGTTCTATCGGACGGTAGGACTAATACTCTTATCTTTGACATATAATTTAATTTTAATCAAAATATAGTAAAAGATTTTTAATAAGAAAAGGTATTGTTATTGTTTTACTTTTTTTACTTTAAGGACTTTTCCTTCAAACACATGTTTACCCACTCTAAGGGATAACGTTTCGTTAACTTTTTGGTTTCCTTCAGTAACCATTCCTGAACTTTTTAATTCTTCTCTGACAACATCTCTAACTGTATCGCGAACCACATCTCTAATCATTTGTTTTAAATCGTTATTGTTTGGTATTGTTGGAGAATTAGAAGTAACTGTATTACTTTCGTTTTGTAAAGGACCTGTTTGAGGCGATGTATTATTATTCATTAATCTTGTGGCTCCTTGTATAATATCGTCAGTTAATGCTGGACTATTAGATTGTGGTTGAACTATAGGGTTCTCTAACATTAATCTTTTTATATCATCTGGTAACTTAGAATTTTTAATTGCGTTTTCAGTTACAGGTCCACCATTATTAGTGGATTGAGGAACTTGTTGTTGAGGTACTTGTTGTTGTAACATATCTTGAGGTACATTATATGTCGCATTTATATTTTCGGACATAGGTAATGAACCTCCACTTTGATTTCTAGGTGTTCCATTGTGTTTATCCATTATTTTTTTAGAAACTGCTAATTTTTGCATTAAGTCACTCATATTATTTTATATTAAAATTTTGCGTTTAAAATTACGCTAGACATACTGTTATCTCCGTTAGGGTTGTAGTTAGGTTTAGGTTCATTAAAGGTATCGCTAGTTAACTTATAAGTAAATATTTTATCAACTCTGAATAGTCTCCACCCCGGTAATGGTTTTTCACCTATAGTTGCAGTATGTGATGCACCTTCAGTATCCCATGCTCTTAGTACCATATTATTACCACCCTTACTTCTACCCACACAAACAGGTTCTATTGTTCTATATCCCTTACCACCGGGTTCCTTACCATCGTAATTAATAACTACAACTTTTCGGTCTCTAATTGATTTTTCAATATCACTAAGAGACGCAATTTCATTTATAAGACCTTTAACCGTGGTAAGTAATTTCATTACAAGTCGAAGTTAGGGTAGGGTTTATTGGGACTATATTTATCAATTTTTGTGTTTTCAACTCTCGCCTGTATATCTGTTGAAGTACCAGCAGTTTGGTTGTAGACATCTAAAAATTGAGCAGTTCCTCTACCAATATTATCACCATCTGCCATCGCATCAGGATGTTGAGGTGAGTAAAGGTCACTTTTTGGTGAAAAATCATTCTTAGGGAATAACTTTGCTCTTTCCGCTTCAGCGTATTCAGATAATGAGTTAGCCGGTTGTGCGAAGTCTAATTTGTCATTTTGTGTTGCCATTATATTAATGTTTTCATTATATCGTTTATTTGTTTTATTTGTTCAGTTACAGACGTATCAAATTTGTTAATACCTTTCTCATGTTTTTGATTAGGACTAACAACTATTCCATCTTTAGTATGATATTTTATATATTCATTTTCCATACCACCTTCTGATTTGGCCTTTTTACCGATATCTAATGTTTTTCTCCAATGGTCTAAAACACTATCACACCATTTTTCCATTCTTTCTCCACCGTTTAAAATATATGGGGAATCTTCTTTATTACCTTCATATCCTTCAAACCAATTTTTAATTCGTTTAATTTGTTGGTAAGTGGCTATTCCACGTTTTCTTAAATCTTGGTTTCTATTAAACCCTTCAACATTACTATCGGCGTCAACAGAATCGAAACACTGAGAGAGGTGATTACAAAGTGATTCAGGTACTTTAACTTTCCTGTTATATAATTCTTTATTCATTTTTTAAAATTTTAACTAATTCGGATGTTGATATTCCATCTAATAATGCCAATTTTTTTAATGCCTTTATATTTCTAACTAATATTGGTGAAAGTTTACGGTCAATTTTTAAATCTTTATCTTCAGATTTACTAACTAACATATCGTCAGCCATCTTAATTAAGTCTTCTTTACTTAAAACTTTCCCTTTTTCAGTTAATCGACCTTTCATAACGAAATTTTTCTTACCTTTAAATTCTGAACTATCATCTAATTTAGGGTCTTTACCCATTTCTTCCGACCTACCTTTAGCGTCGTCCTCATCAAAACCTAATTCATCCATAAAGAAATCTATAGTTTCATCAGCATCCATAAATTTTGTCTCATCATAACCAAAGGCGTCTTCCATATCTTCTTCACTAACTTCTCTTTTTTCAATACTCTCCCCATAATACGTTCTATAACCTCTTGTTAGTGGGTCTTGTGTGATACGGGCCATCGCAACAGTCTTATCCATAGTCGTATTACCGTCAGCACTAACGTTAGGGTCTAAAATTGGTATTTTAGAATTTAACATAGTACCATCATAGTCAATTATTTCATCCATTTCTCCTTCAGGTTTTGAGGTCTGAGTAACATCTAAAAACTCTTTATGTGTTTTACACGGCATAAATGTTTTTCTTTTATGTTTGTGAGAACCCTCACAACCCAATTCCTTTGAGGCTTTCTCAGCACCCTCCTTTGTTTTATAAAGATATGACTTCATAGATTCTTTTTTAATATAAATACTACGAACAAAGTATTTATCTATAAAAACCATTCATGGCGAGTCAGAATATTAATAATTATAATTTTAATCGATACGATATCCGTTTAGATGATAGTAGTTACTTTGACCTTACGATTGCTTCAGATGAAAGAGATTATGATGAGGAAGTTGTATTTTCTAAAAAACTTATCGCTGAAGACGATGGAGATAGGTTGCCCGTATATATAGATTTATCATCAAATATATCTAATCAAAAAATGAGATTGTTATGGAATGTTAATTATAGTGGAAATACTTTAGTATCTGAAAATTATTATAATCCTAAAAATGTTGATTTATTTTGTGAATCGGCAACTACTTTATGTGATATAGGTTTGGTGGCGACCGATAATGGATTATATGATAAAATGACTGGTGAAACTATAACATTTACAATGGGTATTAATGATTTTGAAAAATGGAACCCACATTACTATGACCGTAGAATGAAATTTCACCCCGTAACCTCATACGCCGATTGGCCTAATCATAGGTTTTCAGGTAATTCAAAAACAATATATAACATTGTGTCTAAAAACAATTTTGATTCGGTAGGTTACTACAATGAGTTATACGGAGGATTTTATCAAGGTTTCTATAAATTATTTGGTTATGATTACGAAGTTTTTCCTGAAAGAGTAAATAAAGGATGGACTATGGAAACTGTGATTAAACCAAGACAAAGAGAAGAATTTAACATACAACCTTCTGAAGTTTATTTAAATGATGTCTACCCTGAAAATGCGGGTATGTTTTTTTATTTTGGTACAAGGGCTGAAAATAAATATTACCATCCTGCTTCAGGTAAAGTAGAATCTAAAAGAGGTAAACAAGGCTCAGACGGTTTAGGTTGTTATAACTATAACTGCGGGTTTAATGTTGATACCTCAGGTAGCAGTAGTACAGAATGGACATATAAAAGAGTTACCACCGGATTAGATGATTGTATAAGAACATGTGCTTGTGCCGACACAGGAGTAACCAATTCAGATTGTTTTAAAGTTTTTCCAACTACAGGTACCACAGTTAAACATAATACGGGACCTTGCGGAGCGTATAATACTACAATAGTAAACCCACCAGTAGACCCAGGGGTTGATGCACTTTCAAATGCCATGTCAATAAGATTATCGGGGGACCCTAAAAACCCACACTTATGTGTTAAATACATTAAATTAACAGGTGACTGTGTTACAACAGGTAGCTGTGGAACGACAGGATTAACATATTCTTCAGGTTATTGTATTAATGAGATTTGTTCGGTTAGGGGAATATATGATGATTGTGGGTACGACTCATTAGTTTGTTTAACTGCTAATACTGAAGAAAGATGGGTAATGTTTTCTGCTGTATTTGAGAGGTATCAAACATTAGAGGACTGTGATTTAATTAATTGGGGCGGTTTAGGTGATATAAGAGATGTGGTTTACCCGTCAGCAATAAATGGTGCCGCGTACAATTTAATAATGCCACCACAAACACATATAGGTAGTAAAAAAGAGAAAAAGGAAAGTTTAATTGAATTAAATAGAAAATGGTTACGTAATAAAGACAGAAGAAGAGGGTTATTAAAATTATATGTTAATGGTTACCTATTTATGGTTATTGAGGATTTTGAAGAAATTATACCTCGTGAATTAAATACTCAAAAAGAAAAACAACTTGGAGTACCATTTAATGTAAGTTGGGGCGGAGGTACCCAAGGACTTAGAGAGAGTTTAATGTTTAGTGCATGTACCGCCACAGAAGGAAAATATATACAGGACCCCGAATCGATGCCAAACCAAACTTTATCGGGTACTTCATTATCTGGCTTAACTACTGATATTTTACTTGAACCTAATTTTGGGGGAACTTTTATGGGTGGAATATCTCAATTTAGGATGTATACCGAACCATTGTCGACTCCGCAAGTTCAACATAATTATAGAGAACTAAAAGATAGATATAATTTATATGACTTTTGGTGTAGTAACTGTTTCCCTTGTTTATTGGGATGTTACTTTGATTTTGATGCTGAAGAGGCGGTATGTGATTTTGATTTTGTGACTGATGAAATAACTTGTGATTTTGGTTTTAATATATCCGAAACGGATTGTGACCCTAACTTTAATGTGATAACATAATGGAATTTTTTATAAGAAAAAATAGTACGTTACCAATTATAAAGGTACAGATAGTAAAAGACGGTAGAGTTGACTTTAGAGAGTTTGATAACTTAACTAAAGACTCGACTATTACTTTTAGTATGTGGAATGAAGAAACAAATGTTTATTACATTATGAATAAACCCGCCTCAGTTATGGTTAAACCATCAACGATAGATACTGAAGAAGTAGAGTACTATGTTTATTACCAATTAACTTCTCATGAAACTAGACATATCGGTGGTTATGTTGGAGAATTTAAAATAAAAAATAACCAAGGAGAAATAATACTACCAAGAAGAAAAAAGTTATTCATTAATATAACCGAATCTTTTAGTCGTACCGAATTGTGTTGTAAACCAAGTAAAGGTAACGGTGGAGGGATTTTACCAGTACCATCGCCAATACCACCTACACCTACACCTTCATCATCACCAATAACTCCAACACCTACACCAACAAATACTTCAACACCAACCAACACCCCAACAATTACTCCATCAAGTGTGACACCAACACCTACACCAACTAATACCGTAACACCTACTAACACCCCAACAATTACCCCATCAAGTGTAACACCAACACCAACTCCGACAGTAAGTTTAACACCTAACTATTCATTAAGTTGTAATTTAAATTGTGTGTCTTGCGATTTTAATAATGACCCTATCGGGTTATTTACATTTGATTCTGTGGGTGAAAACTTATCAGAGTTTAGTTATAATTCAGCAACTCTGAAAAGTATCTATGATAATAATTATGACTCTTTTGAAATGGCAATCCCTAGTTGGAATGGTACTATGGAGATAATGACCTTAGAAAAGACGGAGTATTCTAATTCTGAAATAACCTTATCAAGTCAAAATGAAGTGACTGTTGAAGACATACTTGATGGTGAGTATGGTACTATAAAAAATGTAAAACCATTACTTAGAACTTATAGAATTAAAGACGGTGATAAGAGTATAGGTAGTTTAGGTATTAGTGAAACTACGGTTTATTGTTTATATGAAAAAAATGATACAACCGTATTACTAACTGAAAGTTCAGATAGACTGTACACAGCGTTTAAAGCTTTCATTGATGGACCTGATTTCAATTGTGGTAGTACCGAAAACCCTAAAGAAAGAGAAATTAATCAATTCAGAGAGTCGGTAATGTCACAGTCCTTAAGTGGGTCACAATATTATTGTGTCGATATGATATATGATTTACCGTTTAATTCATATAATAGAATACAACAAAATGGTGGTGATTCACAACTTTATATTGAATCGATGAATTTATTCCTTAATGCCTTTTATGCACCAAGTTTTAATGGTGATTTCACTTTTAAAGTTAAAGGTATCGTAGAGTGGACTAATCCGGCGACTGAACCGTGGAATATTGCAGGAAATCCTGGATATACTCAATACCGAGATACCATTGGTACGTACTATAAAAATAATCATAATCTTATATTACCAGGTGTTGACTATAACTTTGTTTATCAAATAAACCGAAGTAGTTTTAATAACACAGGACTACAGGGAATATCTAATTTCTTAGGAATTTATTATCCTGATATTAACAACACGATTAATAATGTTGCGGTCGCTTATAATGTTAACGTAGACTTACCTTATGTTATATCAGGAGTTACAGGTAATTTATTTGATAATTTCTTACATGCCCATGAAATAGGTCATGCGGTTCTTGGATTCCATACGTGGAATTTTGGTAACTACACAGTTCCTTTAGGTCCTTTCTCAGGGTCATTTATTCCCGATTGTGCAAATGGTCTCAATAGTGGTCCACAATGTCAAATATCGGACCCTGGTTGTCATACCATTATGTCATATTGTGCCAATAACGGAACTTCTTTTATTAATTTAGCGTTTAGACCAGAAAGAATAACTGACGGATACACCTACGGTTCAACATACGGTCAACATATGGTATGTGAAGATGAACCTTATTGTGAGTTATCTATCGTTACTAATATGACATCCCCTTTGTTTACGTTTACCGTATTGTTTAGAGATTGTGTGGGTGGCACATGGGAAACATATGGTATTAATTTTACATATAGTGATTTCCCATTACAAATCTTAGTTAGCGATTTACCTGCGGGTAGTCCAGGATGTTACGAGTATAAAGTAATATCTAATAATGTTAGTATTGAATGTTTCGGGTCTGACACTCCGGTAACTCCGACTCCAACTCCGACAAACACCCCTACACCAACCCCAACTCAACAACCCTATAGTTTATGTTTTGATAAAACTCAACCAGAAGGGTTTCCTAATGCTGAAACAGGGAATGGAACAAAAACATTATCCAATGGTATTGTAATGACTACAACATACCAAGGTGGTGCTCCGGTATATATCCCCTCACCCCCACAGGTGACTGAAGGTTGTGGTGGGTTTTATTCGAATAATATGAATAGTTCATCATCATCTGAACAGGTTATTGAATCACCTAATGCTGTACTGACAATGGAGTTTGATTCACCTATATCTTCCATAGGGTTTATTTCTGCCGGATGGGGTTCTGGTCAACAACCAGATTTATATGAAGTCGTAGGGGTAACCGCTACAGACGACTCACAAAATGATGTGCCAATTGTAGGTGAAACATTGGCAAGGTGTTCATCGACTGATGGATTTGAGACTTATGAGACAGTACAAGTTAGTCAATATCAAATTAATATGAAAGCAGTACCGGCTATTTCTCCAACAACTGGAACCTTTATAACTCAAAAAGGAGTATCACTTATTAGTTCATCGAATGGTGAAGGTATAACTAAAATTACTCTAACATGTCTTGACGATGTAGATTTAAAAGGTACCGTCTGGGACTTTTATGTGTGTGCTGCCGCAAGTCCGACTCCAACACCTACATCAACTCCAACAAATACACCTACATCAACTCCGACTAATACACCCACGAATACGCCAACTAACACACCAACTAACACACCTACTAATACTCCAACACCAAGTGTTACATCAACCCCTGGGTCCACTTTAACTCCAACACCTACAAATACCCCCACTAACACTCCAACCAATACTATAACACCAACACAAACACCAACTAACACACCTACAAATACCGTAACTCCAACTCCAACTAACACACCTACAAATACTATAACTAATACGCCTACTAATACACCAACAAATACACCAACAAATACCCCCACTAATACTCCAACACCTACGAATACTCCGACTAATACTCCAACACCTACAGCGACTTCGGTAGGTCCATCATTTAATTGCGATGATAGTCCTAACGTACCAAGTGGTACACTGGGAAAATATCTTTCTAATTTTAATGTTGGTAATAACCCCGCTGATTTAGGTGCAGTAATAATATACTTTAACCCCCAAACGGCACCTGATGGTATTAGAGTTCTACATAACGGTAATTACTATAATAGATTGTTTAGCCCAAAACCATCAATATTCACTCCGTTAGAATCAACAAACGGAAGTACATCATACACAACTGTTGGTGGCAATGCTCCGTCAGTTGGTTCGGGAGTTCCAATAGAATATGATAGTTTTATTTTAGGTCTTGATGCTGGTGGTAATGACGCTTGGTTACCTAATGGGGTTGAAACCGTTACTTATAATAATGGCGATTATCAATCAGGAGGTGACAATGTATTTAACCTTATGGTAATACCAAAAACAATTGCTCAATCATCAATAGTTGCTATTGAGAATATGGGATGGGGAAGTGGTACATTTTTTAATTTGGAAATTAATTGTCCCGTTACACTACCTTCATTCTTAGGTGCGTCTGGGTCAACATCCTGTGTTGCGGTTAAAGGTGAAACATATTATTTCGCACGTTTTAGAAATCAAACTAACACATATCCTGAAAAGAATAATCCGATTTTCTCTGACCCTAACGGTGAAAATCCGATAAATGACACAGACTTCGCTCTTAACATTTCTATGGATAACGGAGATGTGATACAAGTTAAGAGGGGTATGGTAATAGGTGTTCCAACCGGATGTACATAACCTTAACATAATAAAGTAATATTTATTTAATATGGAATTTTTTATAAAACATAAAAGTGAGTTACCAATCCTTAAAATGCAAGTCGTCAGAGA
>Ga0209374_1001908_pt1 | contig 19155 bp, 18 predicted proteins | sample SaaInlLV_DNA_10m_FD_184683 | JGI IMG/M metagenome (GOLD analysis project Ga0209374, IMG submission 184683) | Marine microbial communities from expanding oxygen minimum zones in the Saanich Inlet - SI075_LV_DNA_10m (SPAdes) (version 2) | ecosystem: Environmental > Aquatic > Marine > Unclassified ... | reverse complement strand
TGAACCAGAAGTTCCAGATGAACCGGATGTTCCATCAGATCCAGAAGAACCAGATGTCCCGTCTGAACCAGAAGTTCCGCTTGAACCAGATGTTCCAGAAGAACCAGATGTTCCAGCAGCACCAGCAGCACCAGTGTCACCTTTATCACCAGTCGCAACTAATGATATTACAATATCGTTTCCATTTGCAAATGGAGATGTTCTAGAACCACCTGTATTAGTAACATTAAGTGTCCACCATGTTCCATTATCAGTTAAATCTTCAATTGCATATAATAAATAGTCGTCTGTAAATTTTTCAGATACTCTAATAAAACCTTTAACAGCCGATGTAACAGCTCTTAAGGTATTCATAAATGATTGAATACTACCGCCATCTTCATCAGTCTCACTTAAATAAAGTGCATCAGCACCTGTTTGTGTTGCAAAGTTATTCCATCTTAATCTTCCAGTCGCCGGCGCAGATGCGCTTGTTGCAGATGCTGCAGTATAATCAAAAGACGCTCCACCGAAGTTACCGTCTAGACCTGAAGTACCTGAGCTTCCTGAAGTTCCGCTTGAACCAGATGTTCCTGAAGAACCAGAAGTTCCATCAGATCCCGAAGAACCAGATGTTCCGCTTGAACCAGAAGTTCCATCAGATCCAGAAGATCCAGATGTTCCTGAAGAACCAGAAGTTCCATCAGAACCTGAGCTTCCTGAAGTTCCGTCTGAACCAGATGTTCCGCTTGAACCAGAAGTTCCATCAGATCCCGAAGAACCAGATGTTCCGCTTGAACCAGAAGTTCCATCAGATCCAGAAGATCCAGATGTTCCATCAGAACCAGAAGTACCTGAAGAACCAGAAGTTCCACTTGAACCAGATGTTCCGTTTAAGTCTTGAGTTTGTTCCCATCTATCTCCAGTCCATATATACACTTTACCATTTGAAGTAAAACCTACTTGACCATTAAATTCACCCTCACCTAAGCCTTCTAAGTTGTTTGCTGATTTTGCACCAGAATAACCAGATGAACCACTTGTTCCTGAGCTACCTGATGTTCCGCTTGAACCAGATGTTCCATCAGAACCAGATGATCCGTCAGAACCAGAAGTTCCACTTGAACCAGATGTTCCATCAGATCCAGAAGATCCAGATGTTCCTGAAGAACCAGATGTTCCATCAGATCCAGAAGAACCAGAAGTTCCATCAGATCCAGAAGATCCAGATGTTCCAGATGAACCAGATGTTCCGTCTATACCAGATGAACCACTTGTCCCGTCTGAACCAGAAGTTCCGCTTGAACCAGATGTTCCGCTTGAACCAGAAGTTCCATCAGCACCAGCTTCACCAGTATCTCCAGATGTTCCTGAAGAACCAGATGTTCCGTCTGAACCAGAAGTTCCTGAAGAACCAGATGTTCCAGCAGCACCAGCCTCACCAGCAGGTCCCATTTCACCATCAATACCTGAAGAACCAGATGTTCCTGAAGAACCAGATGTTCCATCAGCTCCAGCATCACCCTTTTCTCCTTGTCTTCCTGAACTACCAGATGTACCTGAGCTTCCTGAAGTTCCATCAGAGCCAGATGTTCCGTCAGATCCAGATGTTCCTGAAGAACCAGAAGTTCCAGCTGCTCCATCAATACCTGAAGAACCGGATGTACCTGAACTACCAGATGTACCGCTTGATCCGGAGGTTCCATCTGCGCCATCTAATGGTGCAGTGTTGTTTTCCCATTTACCAGTGGAAGAGTTATATGCTAAATAATCACCATTCTGTGCGTTAGATAACAGTATCTCTTGAATTTGTTTTAATTTTAGTCTAGACATTTAATACGTTTGTATTTTTTTAGCGTTATATTATATATCTTTTCCGGATGCTCTGAAGGATATAATATACGATAAGTTATTTATTTTTTTGTGCAAGTTCTTTTAAATACTCCACATTCTCGTTTGCAACTAACAAACAATATTCACCAGCGGTTTTTGGAATAAAACCAAATTTTACATTAGGTAACTCTCCTGCATGATATTTTGCTTTATTAAAAATATCAGCTTGTTCTTGTTGCCATGCTCTTATGTGTAGATCTAATGAAGTTATTTCATTACTACCACACCATGTATCAATACTGCCTTGGTGCATTCCCAAGGGCCCAACATTACTATTTATTACTAATTCATGTGCATACTGGGAGACTTCCCCTTTAAACCAACTTGGATATGCTCCATCCCCATTTGTAAAGCTATTTTCTAATAACCATTTAGTTAAACCTGTCTGTAATATAGAATTTGCAATTACCATTTCAGAACTAGCTAATAAATTATGGCCTATATGTGAATGACCATACCATTTAAGTCCTAAAGTACTGGATATGATTTTTAATTTCTCTCTAATTAAATCTCCAGGATGAGTTGTTGCTGCATGTAATCCAATGCCAACATACACTTTATCTCTCCATGGTTTAAAATCTGCAAAATGTTTAGTTAAGAAACTATCACATTCTGTTCTAAATAAGAATCCATATCCTTTTAGCATTTCAATGTTATTATCATCTTTAAACATTGCATAAGGATTAGCAATCGGAGTATCTGATGATAACATCTCAATAACTTTTAAATTTTCATGATGAAATTTTGATTTAAAGTCTTCTATTATAGATGGATTAGCAAATGCTACTATATCCCATGATTTATCTATAGACCACATTAACCAGGTCTTATATAGCCAACTAAATTCTGTTAGTGCTTTATCAGAATCATTAATATAAACTATTATAGCGTTTTTATTCATTATTTATATAGATTTGTTTTCCAGTCATATTCTAAACTTAAATTGTGTTTGTTTTCTCCGGCTTTTAGGTTTTCTAAGAGCTTCTTGTATGTGTCTACTAGACCCTCGTTGTAAACTGTATATCTTGTTAGGACTTCTTCGTTCTTTTCGTTATACGAGTCTATGTTGTCGTCATGGTTATCTATAACCCACTTTAATAGATCAGCTCCTTTTTCTGCCTCAAAGTCTGGATAAAAGTAACCAGCATCTTTAATCATATCAGCATTATGGATTAAAGGGAATTGTAAATACATCACATCTAAATAAGCGTAGTTAAGCGGGTTTTCCCATTGGTGCGATATTACAATATCTGTCATTTTTGATAATATGTAATGGATAGGAAATCTATGTCTTACCATTAATAAACTTTCATTATCTTTATTTTTCTTCTCAGTAAGATGTAGCTTAGCTACAAACTTTTGCCAAAGAGAATTTTTATATAAACCAGAAGCACTAATAATATTTAGCCTTTTAAATACATCACCACCATTATGTAAATATTGTTCTGCGATTAACATAGGTATCATACTGAATTTTACCACGTTTAAATTTGGTTCAAATACAGTTAATTCTATATCTTCAGTCTTTTTACCAGGTTGGTAAACAGGAATATCATCAGTCTTTTGCATTTCATTACCATCTTCATCTACAATCATTCCACCATATTGACCTTCAATCTCATCAATAAACATTGGGTCCCAAATAAATGGGACAGCGAACACTTTTTCTTTTGGTAATCTATGTGTAATAGAATAGTAATCTTGATTTTGATAACCTTGTTGAGGAACATACCATACCTCGTCTATGTTTTGATTAAATGTAACACCAATCTTATCTACCTCTTCTCCTTTTTTGTGTATCATGTTCTCCATGTCAATAACGTAGTTATTTCCACATGCATATTTGATAACCTTTTTATTTGGACCTGTTAATTTAAAATTATCTACATGTTCTGGTCCAATTGCAGTTCCTAATAATATTAGTATATCACAAGTATGTAAATGTTTAGTGTAATCATATATTGGAAACTTTTTAGAATCCCATACAACCTCATCGTCTTTTAATTTCCCGGATTTGGATCTAGAAACTTCATTACTAGTATCTAATAAAACTACTTTATTTCCAGTCTTTTGCAAAGCATTCATTAAGAATATGGCATTAAGCTTAATACCATTAATCCACATGCTTTCATTCTTCTTCTTAAGGCCTAAAGTTATTCCTATTTTCATAAATTTATGTATAATTTTAGCTACGCTTTATATATCTTACAAATAAAAAAGGGTCCCCGAAGGGACCCTTAAATTTACTTAATCAGTTGTCGAATTATAGTTCAACACCAGTCACGTAAACGTGATCATCAGCTTCTAATTCGTAGCCAATGTTAGTTAATGTAAAGTTTACACCGTCAACAGTAGACCAGCCATCACCACTCTCACCAACTAGTGGGTGAATGTTATGACCATTAATGAATACCAATAGGTCTTCTTTAGCTGCAAATCTTACACCCGCAATTGCGAATTCAGTTTTGGATCTAAATGCACCCATTTGGTGTACATATTCGTCAGCTTGCGCTAATGCACCTTCAACAGTTTCAGCTCTTAACTTCTCTACAGCTACAGCATCACTTAACTCAGCATCAGTCGCTACAGATAACATCTGTGCTTCTAATGCGTCGATTGAATTGTCAATCGCGATGATTTCTGAATTAGTAGTAGAAATCTCAGTTGATAAACCATTAGAGATAGCTGTAATAGTTTCAGATGTTCCCATCGTCGCTAATACATCCTCAATACTAAGTACATCAGAGTTTGTTGCAGAAACTTCAGTGCTTAAAGCAGTAGAAAGAACTACATCACTTGATGAATTAGTAGAAACTACGCCTTCTAAAGATGCAATTTGAGATGTTAATGCTCCACCGTCAGCAGTATCTAAACTGTCAACGTAAGAAATAACTTCTTTAAATTGATCTAAGTTAGTAGTAGAACCATCTAAGATAGCTACTACAGCGTCGCTTACAGCTTTTACGTCTGTAGATCTAGTACTTTCTTCATTAGAAATTCTAAGGTCAATAGATGCAACTTCTGTAGATAACTCTCCGTCAGTAGCAACTGATGCTAAAAGAGCATCAATTCTAACTACGTCAGAATTAGTAGATGAAATCTCAGTGCTTACAGCAGCATCAATTCTAACTACATCAGAATTAGTAGATGAAATCTCTACAGCTAAAGCATCAGATACTGCGGTTACGTCCGCGCCACCTGCAGCTGAAGCTAAAAGAGCATCAATTCTAACTACGTCAGAATTAGTAGATGAAACCTCTACAGCTAAAGCATCAGAAACCGTATTAAGGTTTGTCTGAACTCCATCAGCATTTACACCCGCAGATACACCAGCAGAAAGTGCAGAAGAAATATCTCCAGCATTTTGATCCACATCGTTATCGATAAGCGTTTGAACAGCAGTAGTGAAATCACTAATTTGTTTTACTTTTAATCTTGCCATGTTATTTATGTTGTTTATTTAGGCCTAAAGGAAACGTGAGTGTTCCCCCTTGAGTTATATTTATCGTTATATAATTATTTTTAAAGGAGCATTACCGCTTTAAAGGACATTTATTTTTATTTATTTTTACTGCAAAAAAAAAGCCGCTCTAGAGCGGCTTTAAGTATTATTTAGTAGAAATGATTAATCGTTAGAAGATTTTTGATATGTAATATCTAAATCATCACTAGTTTCTAATTCATATCCAGCAACTGAACCATTCCAATATAAAGAATCTCCAGCAGTAATATTTGCAATTGTTTTTGCAGTTGTTCCACCGTCAGCTGAGAAATAAATAGACCCTGTGTTATCACTTGATATATCTACGGCTAATCCATTTACTTTAATTATTACCATACCACTAGAAAATGGAGTATATGTAATACTACCTCCGACAGCATCGCCATCACTAGTTGTATTGTTACATGTAATTTCTTCTTTAACATCAACCCCTGTTTCAGCAACTCCTCCGCCAGATCCTTCTTCATCCTCGATCATTACTAAAAGAGGTGGAGTACCTGCAGATGAAGATACCATACCGTTAGCGTTAACGAATGTACCATTTCCAGTTAGGGCAATATCACCACCATCTGCTCTTGTTAATGTTAGAATAGAATCAGTAGATAGTGTTGCAGTAAGTGGCATTGCGGTTGCTTGTGCAAAAGTTTGCCCAGCAGCATCACCAGCTACTTCCGTAATTGTAATACCAGTTGCAGTACCACCAATACCTGAACCTAAAGTTAAAACTAACTTTGGATATACTGTATTGTTGTTACCACCTGTGTTTGCTTCAGTAGAAGCTGTAATATCAACATTGTTTGCTACACAAGCTGCATTAATATCTATAACCATTTGAGTAGCTGAGATAGTTAAGTAACCTCCACCAGTTCCAGGGAATGTCCCGTCGGATGTTGAGAAAGAAACACTAGCAGAATTATTACCATCTGCAATTGTAATCGACATAACAGTGTTATTTGCTCCAGCATCTGCTGAAGATACTATTACAACATCACCATTTGCTGGGTTTAAACCACCATCATAAGATTTTAATATAGTTGGCAATAGGGGATTGGTTGCTACCACGCCGCTAGATGCACTAACTCCATTAATTAAAGCAACTATTCCTGCAGTATCTAAATTTTCAAATTGATTTGTAGTAAATTGTGTACTGTTTATATTAAGTGAATCACCAGTCGTTGATGATATGTTAGCTAGGCTTGCTGTAACTACAGTAGGAATAGCATCTCTAAATTGAAAGTAAACTTTATCTCCTCCATCTGCTTCAACATTAGTAATATCTCCAGCTTTTATATTTGAAGTATACCATGTATCACCTGCGGATCCTGCAGCTAAACTAGATGGAACATTAAAATTATCAATAATAGTATTGAATGGTTTAATATGAACCACTGTATTGTTATAGCCTGTTGAAACTACTAATCCTAATTTAAAATCAAAAGCATTTTCATTTCCAAATGGTAATAAATTACCATCAGTACCGATACTAATTATTTGACCTACACTTACAGCTTGCGGAGTATCAAACTCCATTCTAAATCTTTCGTCTTCTTCTTGAATAGCAAATCTAGACTGTAGTAAATCTACTGCTATTTTATCACCAAAGAAACTAGCAGCATCTTCACCTGCGATTAATGGCTTACCAGAATCAGATACTTCAAAGAAAGCAACTTCTGTAATTCCAGCAATAAAACCATTTGCTCTATAATTTTTATATGAGAAAGCGTCTACATCTTTTGCAACAAAAGAAATAGCTCCTTCAGCTTTTGCAGTTATTTTAATTATTTGTAAACAAGTCTTACCTTCATTATTAACTAACCAATCTCCAGTCTTAATATCTAATCCTGTATATGCTCTAGTAGTACCAGATCTAGTTTCATCAGAACCAATTGATTGAGTATCAATAGAACTAACAGTAATATTAAATTCAATACCAATATTAGAGCCATTAGGTCCTAATCCTGATTCGTCATCGTATTCATATCTCTTAGATATTTCTGTAGATGTTACCGTTCCTTTTAAGAATAGTATCGGGTTATCTATGTTGTAATTAGCCATTTACCTTTTTGTTATTATTTAAAGGGTGGCCGAAGCCACCCTATCTTTTATTACTTTATTAGAATGAAATTATTAAGTATGCATGAGGTAACTTAGATGGGTTTCCAAATGCTCCAGCAACTGCGTTACCATAAGATAACGCTGACTGATCAACGTCTAATTTAACATTGTATGATCCTGCGCCAGAGAATGAAGCTCCGCCCCATTGTCCACTTGCACCAGATGCTCCATCAGTTGTAGCTTGGTGTGTAAATGCAGCAATACCTACTTCATATTGAACTTGTTTAGTATCTCTATCGTATGCTGCAGCTGTGTAATTTCCTGTTGCAGGATTCCAACCATAACCTATAATAGCAGTTGGTGGATTTGTATCACTAAAGTTAAGTGTTACATTGTGTCCAGTATTACTTCCTGAATTAGCACTTTGTGAAACAACACTTGCTCCAGTAGTTTCAAATCCAGTTGCAGCAACAAATGTAGTGTTAGCAGTAATTAAACTCTCATTAACATCATATTCTAATCTTAATAAGTATTTCTTTCCGCCGCCACCGCCGCCACCTGCGCCAGTATCACCTTTTTGACCAGTATCACCCTGATCTCCTTTATCACCAGTTAAACCAATAGGTCCTTGAGCACCGCCAGGTCCAGTTGAACCGGTTACACCTTGTATACCTTGCAGTCCTTGTGAACCAGTATCTCCTTTATCTCCTTTATCACCATCGGCTCCATTAGCTCCACCTAAACCTTGTGGTCCTTGTGGTCCTTCTAAACCTTGAATACCTTGTGCTCCAGCAGGTCCTTGAATAGAACCACCTGAAACAAAGCCACTTCCGTCATAAATCCATAGTGAATCATCTGTTTGATTAATGTATGCGTCACCTTGTGTGTTTCCACTTGAAGGTAATGCACCAACATTAGCTACAGAACCTTGCATTGTTATACCAGTTCCAGTTGCACCAGTATCACCTTGTATACCTTGTGGTCCTTGTGAACCAGTATCTCCTTTATCTCCAGTATCACCTTGTATACCTTGTAGTCCTTGTGAACCAGTATCTCCAGTATCACCCTTTTCTCCTTGAATACCTTGTGGTCCAGCTACAGTAGAATCTGCACCAGCAGCACCAGTAGCACCAGTATCTCCAGTATCACCCTTTTCTCCTTGAATACCTTGTGGTCCAGCTACAGTAGAATCTGCACCAGCAGCACCAGTAGCACCAGTATCTCCTTGGTCTCCTTTATCACCTTTAGTTCCTGAAGAACCAGATGTTCCAGCTTGACCAGCAGCACCTTGTACACCAGTATCACCTTTATCACCAGCAATACCTTGTATACCTTGAGCACCATCATCTCCTTTAGCACCAGTATCTCCTTGGTCTCCTTTAACACCATCAGCACCATCGTTACCAGGATTACCTTTTGGACCCACGGGTCCAGTTCCACCTTGTAAACCTGTATCTCCTTGATCTCCTTTTTCACCCTTTTCACCAGCAATACCTTGTGGTCCGGCTACAGTAGAATCTGCACCATCTTGTCCAGCATCACCTTTAGTTCCAGGATTACCTTGATCACCTTGTGGCCCTTGTGGCCCCTCTGGTCCGGCTACAGTAGAATCTGCACCAGCAGCACCATCGTTACCATCAGCACCAGCGTCACCCTTTTCTCCTTGAATGCCTTGTATACCTTGAATACCTTGTATACCTTGAGCACCGTCAGCTCCAGTATCACCTTTATCACCAGCAACACCATCGTTACCAGCATCACCTTTAGTTCCACCTAAACCTTGTGGTCCAGTTGCACCGGTTATACCTTGTATACCTTGAGCACCATCGGCTCCAGCAGCACCAGCAGCACCATCGGCTCCATCTGCTCCAGTTTCACCTTGTATACCTTGGTCTCCTTTATCACCTTTATCACCAGCTGCTCCAGGAATACCCTGAGCTCCAGCAGCACCAGCGTCACCTGCATCTCCTTTATCTCCTTGAAGACCTTGTGGTCCGGCTACAGTAGAATCTGCACCAGCAGCACCAGTTTCACCTGCAACTCCTTGATCACCTTTAAGTCCAAGATCACCTTGTACACCAGGAATACCAGGAATACCTTGATCACCTTTATCTCCTTTATCACCAGCAATACCTTGCGCTCCTTGTGCACCATCAACACCGTCAACTCCATCAGCTCCTCTTTCACCTTGAGCTCCTTGTCCGCCATCAACTCCATCAGCACCATCTTGTCCAGCAGCACCATCTGCACCATCTGCACCATCATGTCCATCAGCACCATCTTGTCCAGCATCTCCTCTATCACCTTTTTCACCAGTAATACCTTGTTCACCTTTAGCGCCATCAGCACCATCAACTCCATCCTTTCCGGCAACTCCAGTAGGACCTACGATACCTTGTTCACCTTGTAAACCTTGATCTCCTCTATCACCTTTTTCACCTGAAGAACCAGAAGTTCCAGATGAACCAGAAGATGTATTAACATCTGGGTAGTTTAATGCAACAGTATTACCAGTTTTAGATCCAACAACACCACCGGTCATTGTAATAGTTCTAACGTCGTTATATGTTACACCATTAACATCTACTATAATGTTAGAAGGTGAAGAAATATTATATGTTTCGTAAAATAAACCAAAATCATCATCAGATTGAAATTTGTAAACTTCACCAGGAATAGTTGAGTTAGAATCAAACCCTACGTGTAATTCAATTACATCATCATCTTCTTCAGAGTTTGGATTGTTAGGGTCTAAATCTGTAACATTAATCCAATTCCAAGAGTTAATTGTATATACAGCATATTCACTATTGTTTCTTGTATTAGTAAAGAATATGTTAGTTGAGTTTCCATCAACGTCAATTCTTTTTTCTAGTAAGTTTTCTAGGTATTCATTTCTAAATCCTCTATCATCTTTAACAGCTATTTTAATCTTACTAACTTGAGAAGGAATTTCTGAATTAAAGAATAATCCACCCGCAGCTGGATTTGCATTTGCATAAGTTGTACCTAAATCTTTTAATTTATATACAGTACTTGGCATACTATATCTAGATGCTACTGTATCTCCAATCTCTTGTCCTGGATTATATACATTACCTAACTTTAAAAGTGGTAATGCAACTGGGCTGATACCCTCTGTAATTGTTATTCTAGCCCAAACTTCTCCATTAATGTTATTATCATCTAATGTTAAAGCTAATGTTTCAGAACCTGTTAAAGAAAGACTTATAGCATTTTTACTCTCACCAGCTCCAAAAGTTAATGTTGAGTCTGATTTAAGCTCAGTTTTAAATACTGCTAAATCGTTGTTTAAATACTCTACTTTTACGTTAGTGATAGCCCCAATATCAATCGAGTTACCGACGTAGTCTTTATGTAAAGTAATGGTTGCAGCTGTTTGTTGACCTCTGATAACATTGCTATACTGAGGTATTACTGCGATTAATTGTTGTTTGTTTACACTTGGCATAATTATGGTATAATTTTTTATTGCTTGTATTATATATCAACGTTAAAACGCATAGTCTCTGTGTAACATATTAAATATTACACTATTCACTACTGTAATTACGTGACCAGGTACGTTGGTATGTGTTTTTAAATTAGCTTTAATTAAAATCCTGTCAGATTTAGCTTCAGAAAGCTCTTCTAAAGTTTTGAAATATTCCTTTTCGTCATATTCTTTTGTTGCAATATGTTCCATTTTAAAATCTTTCCAAGATAATTTAAAATTCTTAGAAGGCTTATTAAAGAAATAGACATGTAGTTTATTATCTGGAGTTGAAATAAAAACAAATCCACCTGAAAGAAAATGTTTCTTTTGTCCTAAATAAGAACAGCTTAAATCATTTTCTATAGATCTCCAAACCTTTCTGCATTTTTCATGCAGCTCTTCAAATTTATCAATACACTGTTCATATATTGCATCAACTATATCATTAGTGTCCATTTCCTCTTCAGTCGTAAAGACCAATTCTAGATCATCCATTGGAAATCCCATAAATTCTATACTAGGAACTAGATCTGTTTGTTTAATAGCATCATATCTATAGAGATAATCTAACGTATCATCAATCTCCCACAGAGAAGCCATCAGATTTACATCTATTAATTTATCTAATTCCTTAACTCTCTGTAAGAACTTATACGTCTTGTACTCTAAGTCAAGAGGTCCGTTCTCAATCCATGTTGGTGTTTTTAGCTTACTCATGTTTTATTTATTAAAATTCCGTAAGCAGTCTTTCAGATTTACAGCATAAATATTTTTTCATAATCGCGGATAAGATTAAACGCGACTTCTTCTGCTGCATCTAGGGAAGCTCTAACTCTACTGTATTTTGGAATGTCAGTAGAAGATAATGTGCCCCAGGGTTTTTTCTTATGTAGAATAAAAAACCTTTGACGACCACGGTGATCGCCTTTCTGAAGAATTACTATTTTCTTCGCATATCGTGGGTTTAAAGATAATAATTCTTGTCTAGTCACTTGAACCAGACTTAAGAACTTTATTAACTTCACCTTCTAACTCAGCATGTGCTTGAGTGGTTGTTAAGCCCCACTGTAGAATAAACCAGCTCATCTCTTGTTCAGCTAGCTTCTTAGTCATCTTTAACTTCTTTCTTAGTATTTCTATACCAGCTTTTTGAAATTTGACTTCGTTGCCTCTAGTGGTCTTATACTTCATGTACCATTCTGGATCTCCAGCTACATCATCATAAGTTTTGCCATGTGGCTTAAGTTGTAGGTTAACTAATTCTACGAAAACCTCTCTTGTAGTGTCTCTCTTGTTCATTATTTCTTAGGTTTAATAATTTCGTCTATTATTCCATATTTCTTTGCTTCTTCAGCATTTAACCAAAAGTCTCTTGTTGCGTCCTTCTTTACTTTATCTGCAGTCTTACCACAGTATGAGCCTAAAAGAACAAATAATTCATCGTTGATTTTTTGCCATTCGGCCCAATCAACTTCCGCGTCTTGGATATTACCGCTGAATCCACCTGACGATTGGTGGAGCATGGTAGTAGAGTGTCGTAATGACGATCTCTTACCTTTCGTTCCAGCTCCTAATAGGACCGATCCCATAGATGCTGCCATTCCTGTATTAATAGTTTTAATATCGTTTGGAATGTATTCCATCACATCGACCATAGATAGCCCAGATTTAACTGATCCACCTGGTGAATCGATATGCATAGTAATGTCTTCGTTACTAGTAGATGATAAGAACATTAATTGTGCTTGTACAATAGTAGACATATTATCATTAACCGGTCCTGCGACCCATAATAATCTATCAACCATTAACCTTGAGAATATATCCATCTGTGTCATTCTCATTTCTCTCTCTTCTAAAATATATGGAGTTAGAGAGCTCTCCTTTGTATATAGATCTAGCGAATTTGAACTTATGTTATGTTCAGATTTTGCGTATCTTTCAAACTCTTTATCTTTGGGATAATAATTCATATTTGTTTTTTAAGTTGTTTGATGAGGTCGCATGTTTCGAACTCCTCAATTTTTTCAAAATATTTGTTTGCCTTAGTTAAACTCTTTTTGTAGCCTTTTGGTGGTAATGACATTTCATACTCTTCTCCTTCATCGTCCACTAAGATTGCTAAAAGATCTGTAGATTTACTGCCTTCTACTTTATCTAACACATATTCTACAATCCGTCTGAAAAATATATCATACTTAGACATTAATAACATGTCAAAATCTGATTCTAATGTTTTTGGATCAATGTGTATTTTAGGAATCTTATTCTCCATTAGTTACAAAGTATTTATCAAGAATATCTTTGTAATCTTGTTTTGTCTTTATTGCATCATTATCAATACTCTCATCGATCTCATTAATAAAGTCCTGTGCAGAATCTGATAGAGTTACATTTTTACCATCATATTCTAAGAATGGCTGCTTTAACATGAATGTATGCTCTTTAGTAATATCGACATCTTGGCCTTGAATTTCAGTTGCTAATTCAAAATGTCTTTCATAAAAGTGTAGGTTATCAGCGAAGTGATAGTACATACCTAATTCTAGATCTGGATAAGTTTCTTTAAGTTTAAGAAAGACTGATTGTTGTAAGAATGCAAAGAAAGGTGCATCAAAAGTAAGACCATAAAATATATCATTAGATCTCATTTGAACTTTCATGTGCAAAATGTTATGTCTAATAAAGAAGTTAGCGTACATTGTACAAACAAAATCTTTATTGCCTTCAAACTGAAATTTAGGTGAGTTAAAAAACATAATAGCTTGTCGGCTATTCTTGTCTTGTTCTAATGAATCAATAACCCAACCGAATTGTTCTTTATTAAAAACTAAAGATCCATAGTTAGAATTAATTTCATTAGTATCTGGGTTAGTAATACGACTCCAGAAGTTAGAGAAATTACCAATGTAATCTACATCTCTATCTTGTTTTAAGTACCATGCCATTTCACCTGCAAGATATTTCCAATTAAACTTTCTTTGTGGGAAATCCACAATAGGTTGTTTAGGATTAATTACAAAGTTAGATAAAATTGATTCTTTAACTTTTAAATCTCTTGGTTGTGAAACATCACCATCCACTTCAATGTGCTGGATAATATTCTTAAATGTATTTGAAAAACTCATATTTTGATTTTTAATAACTATAGTAGTTATATGATTAATCGTAAAAAGGTTTACTTAATAATAAGCTTATTGTCTGTCTTATCTTTTAATACTGTGTACGTCTTACCCTCTTTTAAATAGCCATCTAAAATTGAATCTGCAACTACATCTTCAACGTATTTTTGAATAGCTCTTTTAATAGGTCTTGCGCCATAGGCTGGATCGTAACCCTCTTTTGCTAAAAACTCTTTTGTAGCTTTATTAAATTTAAAAGTATATCCTTGGTGTTCCATTCTTTCGATAAACTTATTAAGTTCAATATCTACAATTTTAATTACGTCTTCAGATGCTAACTGATCGAATACAATAATATCATCTAATCTATTTAAGAATTCTGGGCTAAATTTATTCTTTAACTCCTTCTTAATAATGCCATCCATTTTAGATTGTTCTTGTAACATTGACGATGGAGTAGAGAATCCAATCCCTGTTCCAAAGTCTGCTAATTTTCTTGCACCAACATTAGATGTTAATACTATGATAGTATTAGTGAAGTCTACCACCCTACCACTTGAATCTGTTAATCTACCTTCGTCTAGGACTTGTAGTAATGTATTAAAAATATCTGGGTGTGCCTTTTCAACCTCATCAAATAAAACTACTGAATAAGGTTTACGTCTTACTGCTTCAGTTAATTGACCACCATCTTCGTGACCTACATATCCTGGAGGAGATCCAATCAATCTAGATACATTAAATTTCTCTTGGTATTCTGACATGTCAATTCTAATCATTGCATCAGTATCACCAAACATATATTCTGCTAGAGCCTTTACAGTTTCTGTTTTACCAACTCCAGTTGGACCTAAAAACATGAATGAACCTGTAGGTTGCTTTGAAGTTGCAACTCCAGTTCTAGATCTCTTAATTACTTTAGCAAGAGCCTCAACTGCTGTGTCTTGACCGATAATTGACTCCTTAATATAAGTTGCCATATTCTTTATCATCCTCATATCATCAGCGCCTAAACGCGTGACAGGGATTCCGGTTTGCATAGATACAGTCTCTGCAATATCATCTACAGTAACTTGTCTAATCTTTTCTTTAAGTGTAGATTCCCATTTGTGAATCTCTTGTTGTATCTTAGATTCTAGGCTAATTTGCTCATCACGCTTAGTTGCAGCAATTTCATAATCTTGTTTCTCTACTGCAGACTTCTTTTCCTCTTTTGCATTTTCAGCTAATAATTCTAGCTTCTTAATTGATGCCGGAACTTTAACTTCTAGTAAATGCGTTCTCGCTCCTGCTTCATCTAGTAAGTCAATAGCCTTGTCCGGCAATTCTCTTGATTTGATATACCTTTCTGACATTCTTACACAAGCCTCTAGTGCTTCTGCAGAATATTGTACTGAATGGTGTTCTTCATACTTGTCTTTAATCTTTGTTAAGATCTCAATAGACTCTTCGATCGATGGTGCTTCAATAAACACCTCTTGGAAACGCCTGGTTAAGGCTCCATCATCTTCTATATTCTCTCTATATTCATCAAGTGTAGTTGCTCCAATACATTGTACGGAACCCCTGGCCAATGCTGGCTTTAAGATATTTGAAGCATCTAATGCTCCACTAACTCCACCTGCTCCTACGATTGTGTGAATCTCATCAATAAAGACTATTACATCTGTTGCCATTTTAAGTTCGTCAACAATGTTCTTCATTCTCTCTTCAAATTCACCACGATACTTTGTACCTGCAACGATGGTTGTCATGTTTAAAGAAATTACTCTTTTGTTAAGTAGAACTCTAGCAACTTTTTTGCTAACAATTCTCTGTGCGATCGCTTCTACAATAGCAGTCTTACCAACACCAGGATCTCCTAAGATGATTGGGTTGTTCTTCTTACGTCTTGCAAGAATCTGACAAATTCTATAAATCTCTTTATCTCTTCCGATGATATTATCTAATTTACCTTCAGCTGCTGCTTTTGTCAAGTCTTCTCCGAATTCATCTAAGAACGGAGTTGCTTTTCTTTTCTTTCCAAAGTTCTTTCCTTTTTCGCTATCGTATCCGTCTGCTATGGGCATATTCTCAATGTTTTATTAATACAACTATTATATGTTGTTTTGTCTCTTTGTTTATACTTTATTAGTTTGCAATATTATCTGCAGCGTAAACACCCGGGAGTAAATCAGGTTTATATCTAGCTCTAAATCCAAAACCGTTTACGTAACCTACTGCTGCCTTGACCAACTTATTAGATTTCTTTGTCGGATCTATATTGTAATCTAAATCTACTGTATCTATCTCAATACCGTGCTCTCTAAGATACAGAGCCACTTCAACAGATTTTTCACATTCTTTCCAAAGTCTAGACCACATATCTTTTATTTCAGGTAAGACTTCTTTTTGATAAATTACATGACAGCCTGAAGATGATACATGGAATACTAGAGTTGTGGCATAAGTAGTTTTGCCATTTCTATTTTGGCTATCACATCCCATGTACATTTTTATATCATGGTATTTATTAGTCTTTAAGTATTCTTTTACGTAACTAGCCAGATCAAATGTTCGGCTATCTGTTAGTTTTTTAAACTTCATTTCTCAAACCAATAAAACATTGCTAAAATAATAAGCTTATCCAATATCCAAAGTCCTATAAGTATTGATAGCTTTTTGTCTAGATCTAATTTATTTTTCATATTTAATAGTCGTATTCGTCGTCGTTATATGGTGTATGTTTTGGAACTGATATACCGTCATACTCGGTATTTTCTACATCATCATATTCGTCTTCAGGGTCAATTTGAAAGTGGAGCTTTAATTCTTGCATGTGATTGATAATTTTTTATATAAAAGTCGTCTGGTTTTATATGATCTATTTGAGATAAGAATGAAGCGTCTGGATTCCAGAACTCATCATTAATAATTAACTCTGATAGTTCATAAGAGTCTCGGTTAATTTGTTCTTTTGCTTGATCTATATGATTTGAGTATAAATGAACATCTCCTAAATTACCAATCAATTGATCCGGAACCATGCCAACCTCTTTTGCTAATATTTCTAGCAGCAGACCATAACTTGCAATATTAAATGGAAGACCTAAGAATGTATCTACAGATCTTTGATTCCACATCAATGATAGTTTTTTAGTTTTAAAATCTTTTTGCAATTCACCAAGAGTCATTCCCTCTGGAATTGTATCTTTCCATAAACCATCTTTCTTTGCTTGGTCTATAATCTCTAATGGACTTAAATCACTTACGTAACACTGAAATCCATAATGACAAGGAGGTAAAACTACTTGGTGTAATTCAGATGGATTCCATGCAGTTACCATAACCTTCTACTATCAGGATTTTCTTTTAAGTTTTTAATCAGTTCTTTGATTTGGTCTACATAGATAGTTTCTGCATGATTATCAAACTGCTCAAATCCTATCCACTCTCTCCATTGAGCTCCATAGATACGACCCAAGTCTCCCCACTTCTGAGCAAACTCATTATTGGTTTTGATTTTGTTGATAAATTCATCTTGACTGGGTAAAGATGATTGAATGCCGGGCATTGGCGAAAATGTACTCTTAAATGCTTTATATGCATCTCCATTCCAGATGTTACACCCGTTGTCAACCAAATACTTAATGTTAGTATCTCCACGCAAAAACCATAGCAACTCTGTTACCATAACTTTCCATGCCATTTTCTTTGTGGTTAATAGTGGGAATCCATCAGCCATGTTATGTCTAAATTGTTTACCGAATACTGAAAGAGTTCCAGTTCCAGTCCTATCTTCTTTTTCAACTCCATTATGCAGGATGTCTAAAAGTATATCTTGGTATTTTGAGTCTAGGTGTTTCATAGTATATGTTCATTATATCTTAGAACTGGTAAATGTTTCCTTGATATATATTTAAACAATAATCAACTAACATGGGTATAATTAGAGGTAACTTCCAAATTGCAATGAACAAGTATCTTAATGAAGATGAAAAAGAATTAAAACTTAAGGTTGATAATTCTGGATATGTTCGTATGCTAAATTGGTTTAGAAAGAATACTGATTTACTAGAGCCACATAATACTGGAACTGTATCTCCGGATTCTGGTGTTAAGCATGGTGATAAAACTGCAGCTCTTAAGAAGGCTGGCCTAGATACTTCTTTCCCCTATGGTTACTGTTATCCTATTTCTCAATTTGTATTTTATACAGAGGGTGGATATGATGGAGATTATGATTTAAAACTAATCAAGTCATCAGAATTAAAATTTAACTTTAAAGGTAAACGTGGACAAACTACACATTGGTTCTGTCAGCACAAAACTTCCGGTAGAATTATTGATTTAACTATTGAGCAATTTGATAGAATAGACGATATTGATATTGAAGAGAAATTCCCATTAGCTGCTAGAGCTAACTTAGGATTTCCTTATTATAGAACTAAAGGTTCTGGTAAAGTTGAATTTGACCACACTCCTCCATGTCTACAAACTCTTAAGTTATATGACAGATACAGAGATGAGGTTGAAAAGATTCCTGGTTTAGAAAAGTATTGGTCAGCATGTAACTATGCTACTGAAAGAAGGAAAGCCAAAGACGTTAAAGTTACAGAAATGTATGACTCTAAGGAAATGGCTTCTCTTGATGAAATCGTAAAACGTTACTGGTCGTAACTATTTTCCGCTAGCAGATCTACTTGTACATCTATAACACAAAACTCTTGTTACCTCTTCTGGTACATTAACAACTTCTGTGCATGGTCCTTCAATTGGTGCATACTTAGCATATTTAGAAGTTTCTAAATCACTGTTCTGACATTTTAGATTTTTATACTGTGCTGCTATACGTCTTTTGCTTGTTTTTGATTTCCTCATTATATTGTTTTTATATACTTCTTTCTATTCTTAATATACAATTGACCTACTGGAACTTCTAGTAACTCTCTACCTAATAGATCATACATCTTATTATCATTTAGCTGATCTAATATCAACTCTTCTATTCCAACTGTATTGCTATCAAATATCGATACCCACTCATTTCCGTTATGTACAATAGAATCACATGTATAACAGTATTCTATAATTTGATTAAATTGAGGTACATACCAGAATTCTGTAGA
>Ga0209374_1001896_pt1 | contig 19232 bp, 13 predicted proteins | sample SaaInlLV_DNA_10m_FD_184683 | JGI IMG/M metagenome (GOLD analysis project Ga0209374, IMG submission 184683) | Marine microbial communities from expanding oxygen minimum zones in the Saanich Inlet - SI075_LV_DNA_10m (SPAdes) (version 2) | ecosystem: Environmental > Aquatic > Marine > Unclassified ... | reverse complement strand
ACTACTCCCACTCAATAGTTGGGCTATATTTAGCTCAATAAAAACAATGGATTACAAGCACTATTAGTAGGTTTGTAACTCGTTTGTAAATCAGGTTTCTCAGGACACCCACTTTATCAATCAGTTTTTGCTGTATTTATCAGTATGTTATCTCTTCTTAGCCTACAAACTTTGTAACTATAATGTAAAGCATCATGTATTAGAAATCGCCATACAGGAATGCAATGACTCCATATTTCCAGCTGATTGACCCACAACGGACTGTTGAAATCACAGCTCTTATAAACTTCTAAGGGAAATATTAGTAGTTAAACCAAAAAACCCGCGGCCTGGGCCACGGTTTTTTTATATGTAACTTAAAACCCTGCATATAAAGTACCTACGTAATAGGCTCATTTATTAGTCATGTGATTATTTTGCGCCCAACAGCACCCTGCCGGCTAAGCAATTACTCAATCAAAAACTGTTTATACCATTTCCTGAATTTTGCAAAAGGTCCATCCCCATCGCATAGCATTGGCTTCTCATAGTATTTCTTGCGATCCCAGATAACACGATCCTCTTCCATCTGCTGACAGATATTGCGCACGATCGCCTCGGCAATCCGAGACTTACCTGATTCAGCGTCAGAATTTTTTTGGATAAAGGAGTAAAAGGCGCGGGTGTGATTGGCGCTGACCGGCGTTAGGTGTGCCAGTAGAACCGTGTCAACGATACCGGAGAAACGCACTATCGCCAGCCCGGGACCAATATTTTGGTTTTCTATCGCCCCTTCAATCACCCCTTTTGGGGTTGGGTTGCGAGTGCGCAAGAGCCCGCGGCGGCGGTGACCTTCAAACTCCATCACTTCCGCATCAGGTATGTCTTTAGTGCCGTGCACATAGAGAAAATGCACTGAGTCCACCGCATTTTCACCCACCTCTTGCATATGGGTGTTTATCTCCCAGCTATAGGAATCAAGCTCAGCCCAGTCCGAGTTATCGCTATTGGCTTCGACCACTTCTAGAGGTTCATAGGTGGGTGCTTCGCCGTGGGGATGGTACCAGACCAAAATACATTGGTTGATCTCACGCACATGCCAGGTACCTAATACCTGTTCACCGCGGGCGACTTTTGGCGGCATGTTTTTGGCGTAGGGGATAGAAGTACATTTGCCATCGCCATCGTAGGCCCAACCGTGAAAGGGGCAGACAATACTCTCGCCCACCACTGCCGAGGGATTCAGTGCGCCAAAGGGCTCTGCACTGCCTGTGTTAAATCTGCCGCGGGTGTTTGTGCTCTCCAGTGGTGATACTGCCTCGGCGAGTGAGGCGTTTATCAATGGTCTGCGCGGGATTGATATCGAAGTCATTCTGATTGGCGAAACGACGCGCGGTAAGCCCTACGGTTTTTATGGCATCGACAACTGTGGTGTGACTTATTTTACGGTTCACTTTAAAGGTGAAAATGCCAAGGGTTTCGGCGACTATGCCGACGGATTCATACCCTCTGACAGCGACGATATGTTCGGCGCGGAGGTTCGCGGCTGTGTAGTTGCCGATGATCTAACGCATGTGTTGGGCGATCCTGAGGAAGCGCAGCTGGCGACGGCGCTGACTTATATCGAAACCGGCGCCTGTCCCACCGCGGAGTCTGTTGCCAAGGCGCGCAGCGCCAAGTCTGCCAATCCGTTGTCAGAGTTTCGCGGTGAGCTAATCAGACCATTCCAGTTTGGACGAATTGCGCGTTAAATCGACAACAGCGAGTCTGCGTCAGAATTATTGCGTTAGTGGGAATGGCCAGCAGGGGCGTTGAACTCATAACTGCTGTTGGCATGTTCCCCTCCCGAGCAACCTCTCAGACTTAAGGCATGGCTTGGGCCTTGCTCAAAGTGTGGTGCCAAGCATCATGCAGCCTAATTTTTAATTGGACGTCTTTGATGGTGAATCTTTTATTCAAAACCGCTGTGTTAACCCGCCCTTGTAAGCGGCGTAATACCATCGCCACATTTCTAATCGGATTACTTTTGGCCGGGCTCTCGCCCTATGGTTTTGCCGTTGCCCCGTCGAGCCATATTGATCGGGCCTTAGCGCTGTCGCCAAACGATGGCTATGGATTCCTGCAGCTCTGTACCCGAGCGGGTGATGACCGCGTTGCGCGAGGTCCTTCAAAAGCCCAACGCATGCAACGTCAGATACCGTCGCCAGCCAAGGCATTTGATAATCTCTATTTTATTGGCAGTCACTGGACTCACGCCTGGGCACTGACCACCAGCGCGGGCATTATCATCTTTGACGCCATGGGTAATGCTGAGGAGGCAGAGCATATTATTCACGCTGGGTTGGTTGAACTTGGTTTAGATCCCGCGAGCATAAAGTACATTATCGTCTCCCATGGCCACTGGGATCATTACGGCGGTGCTAAATACTTGCAGGATTTTGCCGCAGCGTCTGATGGGACTGGCGCACGAGTGGTGATGAGTGAGATTGACTGGCAGATGATCGAAGCGAAAAAACCCATCAAACCGAGACCGGGTCGCTCTGCGCCGCCGTCAATGGATATGTCGGTTAGCGATGGTGATCAGATAGTGCTGGGTGATACGACAGTCAAAATAGTCGCCACGCCGGGCCACACTATGGGCACCATTTCGCCTGTTTTCAACGTTTATGATGGCACGGCAGAGCATCGGGTTATACTCTGGGGCGGCAGCTCGTTTAACTTTGGCAATGATAAACCTGAACAATTGCAGGCCTATATAGAGTCAACGCAACGGGCAAAAGTGTTAGCGCGTGAGTATGGCGTTGATACATTGATATCCAATCATGCGCTGTATGATCGCGCTATAGATAAGCTCGGTCTAATGAGTCGCAATGTCGATTCAGGCAATCTTTTTGTGCTCGGTCAGCAGTCGGTTGCAACGACCTTTGATGTCATCGAAGCCTGTGCCGAGGCAACCCTGACAAAGTGGCAAGCTGAAGCTCAGCCACTGTCAACAAGAGTAGTGAACAAGAGTATTGAACTGGAGTCGTAAAATGAATGTTGCCAAGATAGCGGTGCTGAGCTTTTTCTGTGCTCTGTGCAGTACTGCCAACGCAAACGATTATAAAAGCGTCGAGGCTGTGTTCGCTCCGCAGAGTAAAAACCAGTTTGTCCTCGATATCGAAGCTGCTCTGGCGCGCACTCAAGCTCAGCAGGGGATTATCCCCGAGTGGGCGGCGGCAGAAATTACTAACAAGGCCTCTGGACGTTATGCGCCGCTCGACAAAATCGCCAAAGAATACAAGTTGGTCAGGCATCGCATGGTGGCGCTACTCAATGTCTGGACTCGCTCCATGGACAAAGGTGCCGGTGAGTACGTCCATTTCGGTACCACCACGGTCGATGTCTATGACACAGCGCTGGTACTGCAGCTGAAACAGGCAACGCACATTTTACTTGCCGATCTGCGCCAGCTGGAACTGGCCATGATCAGTCTGGCAGAAGAGCATCGCGACACGATTATGATTGGCCGCACTCGCGGTCAACACGCGCTGCCGATTACTTTTGGCAAAAAAGTCAGCACCTGGCTGGGTGAAAATCGACGCAATATAGAGCGCCTTCAAGAGGTGCTCAATCGTCTTGAGCAGTCGGGTATTTTAAAGGGTGCGGTCGGCAGTTATCTGGGTCTTGGCGAACAGGCGATGCAAACAGAAGCGGGATTTGTCGCCGAACTGGGGCTACAAAAACCCTATGCTGATGACTGGCACGGCAGTCGTGACGTGCTCGCTGAATATGCTCTGGTACTGTCGCTGATTAGCAAATCCTATGGTCGCATTGGCTCTGAACTGTTTTTATTACAGACCACAGATATTGGTGAAACCGAAGAGGTGGTAACAAAAACCGCGGTTGGCAGTAGCACCATGCCACACAAGAAAAATCCCAGTAAGCCTGAGGCGCTGATGTTTTACGCGCGAACGATTCCGCGGCTGGCGGAGGTGATACTTGAGGACATGGTCAATACCTTTGAGCGCGATGACACCTCGAGGACCGCGCGCAGTCTGGCTGAGATAAGCATTGAAACAGAAGATATGCTCGACTCAGCACGTCGCTTAATTGTTAATTTAAAGGTTAAGCCTGAGGTGATGAGGACTAACCTGGATAAAACTGGTGGCTTGATTATGGCGCAGCGGGTGACGTTTGCGCTGGCTGGAAAAATTGGCAAAACCACTGCTAATGCCAAGATGCATGATGTTGCGAAGTACGCCATCGCCAATAAATTGACCCTGCGAGAGGCCCTCGAGCGTGACACTGAGCTGTCACAGCATCTCTCCGCAGCCGAGCTAGATGCACTGTTTGATGCAACCACCTATATTGGCTTAGCACCGCAGCAGGTTGACGCCGTGATTGCAGAAATCCGGCTAAAACGCCAGAATGATTCAAAACAATAACAAAAATACTGGTATTACAGCGTCAATAAAAATAATAATTTTCAGCCTTATGAGTAAAAGGTATGAGATTGGGGAGGGGGAGTGGACGAGCACAGCGATATTGAGCTGGCCATATTGCAAACGCGGCCGACATTAATGTCTATGCTTAGGCGGATGTTACCTTTCGCCCAGGCAGAAGAGGTTGTTCAAGAAGCTTATTTACGCCTGCATGTCAGCAGCAAAGCTCTACAGGGTGAAGAGTTACGCCGTTACCTTTACAAGACAACGCGCAATATTGCCATCAGCCGATTGCGCCACGAAAAGGTTGTGCGCGAGTCTAACGGCAAGTTACAGCTGCATTATCAGCTTGGCGAAGAGTCACAGAATGCCGAGCAAAATTTAATCAATGAACACGAAAAAAAGTTTTTGTTGGAGGCCATTAATGCCATGCCGCCGGTCTGTCGTCAGGTCTTTATCCAGCGTAAAATTTATGAAAAACCGCAAAGTGAAATCGCCGAGCTTATGGGCATATCGGTTAACACCGTGCAAAATCATCTCACCAATGGCATGAAGTTTTGCCGCGCTTATATGCTCGATAGTTTGCGTCACAACAAGCACAAATCTGTCGCTGCCAAGAAGGTTGGCTAATGTCTCTGGATGAGTGGTTTGCTCTCGGTATTCCGGATGATGTCGCAGATGAGGCGCAACAGTGGGTGTCGCGTTTAGACTCTGATCAGGTGAGTGCCGAGGATCGCCAGGCGTTTCTTCAGTGGTTGGACTGCAGTCCCTTGAATCGCTGGGCCTATTCGGAGCTCTCTGAATCATGGGCGAAGCTGTCGATTCTTCAGGAAGTCAGCCATCTTGTCGATCGTTCAAAAGTGCTTGAATTCCCTGCCGTCACAATGCCAGCACCAGAGCCGATTCTCTATCGGGAAAAGGTTGCCTGGCACTCGATTGCGGCACTGCTGTTAATCACCTTTGGCATTCTGCTATCGGTGCTGATGCCAAATACTAACGGGCTGCAAAGCATTGCCTCGGATCAACTTAAAGTGGTCGAATTGCAGGACGGGTCACAGCTAACGCTCAATGCCAATACTCTGGTGACGACGCAGTGGTCGAAAAAGGCGCGCGAGATCTGGTTGCATCGGGGCGATGTGATCGTCAAGGTCAAGCATGACGAGCGCCCGCTGATTGTTCACATACAGAATGTCGATATAACCGCGATTGGCACCGAATTTCTGGTTTCCAGTCGATCGACTGGCCCCGAGGTCAGCGTGCTTGAAGGTGCGGTACAAATGACCTTGAGCGAAGATTCGCCGCAGCCACTGTGGGACTTTAATCGCGACAGTTTTTTTAACAACAAACCGGACTCGCTGCTGCTCCGCGCCGGCGAAAGTGGCCGCGTCGATGCTGGCCGGAGTCGGTTAATCAAGAATCCAGCCGCCGATGTGCAAGGCAAAATAAGCTGGCGTGATGGTTTGCTGATATTTGCCAGCACCGACCTCAGCGAGGCCATCGATCAAGTGATGCGCCATAGCAATATGAAGATTAATCTGAAACATCCAGCACTTGCCGAGCTGACTGTCAGCGGAGTCTTTAAAGCAGGCGAGACCGAAGAATTTCTCAATGCAATCCATCAGCAACTCCCAGTTGAGGCGATCCGCTATTCGTCGAATTGGGTTGTGGTGCGCGCTCGCTAATAGCTTGCCCCGCAAGCCTATCTGTACGAGCTGTTTTTTTCGCTAACAGATATAAGCGGACACTGATTAGTGGAAGCCGGCCGCTCGTGCGTTAGCTTGCTATGTTCAGAGTGTTTTATCGCGTTGCGCTTGGCAGTTTGCGCTGAGAGATAGCCTTGATCACGCACCTATAAAAATGGTTGGAGAGGGAAATGACACAGCAGTTGGCCGCTGGGGTAGTGCAGTCGGAGCGAGGAGTTCATCAAAACATCGGCTTGGTGGTTGGGCCGGCCCTATTTTTTATCATGCTGTTGTTGGGTGGCGCGCAAGAGACGATGAGTCAGGAGGCCTGGAGAACCGCGGCGGTCGGACTGTGGATGGCCGTTTGGTGGGCCACCGAAGCGATTCCGGTGCCGGTGACCGCATTTCTGCCTATTGTCACCTTTGATTTACTCGGTATTGCCAGCGCCAAGCAGGCGGCGGAACCCTATGCCAATCCGATTATCTATCTTTTTCTGGGTGCCTTTGTACTGGCGCTGGCGGTCGAACGCTGGAACTTACACAAGCGCATCGCGCTGATGATTCTGGCGCGCACAGGCACCGACGGCAGACGTTTAGTCGGCGGCTTTATGTTGGTCGCAGCGCTGTTGTCGATGTGGATGACCAATACCTCTACCACCATGATGCTAATGCCTATCGCGATCTCTGTGGTGACTGTGGTACTCAGTCATATTGATAATGTCAGTGAGCAGAGTAAAAATAACTTTCAGGTGGCGATGTTACTGGGTTTGGCCTTTGCCGCTACCATAGGGGGGTTGGCGACGCTGGTGGGCACCCCACCAAACGCGCTGTTGGCCGCGTTTCTGGAAGAAAGCTACGGCATCGAAATCAGCTTTTTTAGCTGGATGATGGTTGGGGTGCCGATTTCAGCGATTATGTTGCCGCTGGCGTGGCTGGTTCTGACCCGCTGGGTATATGCTTTGGATATACCCGAGAGTGAAGCCGCGAAGCAGCATCTGCTCGAGATGAAAGACAAGATGGGCTCGATTACTGCCCCCGAGAAGCGCGTTGCAATGATTTTTGCGTTGGTGATTGTCGGCTGGATTGTGCGCCGCCCGCTGGCCGAATTTCTGCCGGGAGGGCTCTCCGATACCGGTATTGCTATGGCTGGGGCACTGCTCCTATTTCTGGTGCCCAGTGGTGATCGCGAACAGCCGCAACTGATGATCTGGGCCGATGTCAGTCGTCTTCCTTGGGGTGTGTTGATTTTATTTGGCGGCGGGCTCAGTCTGGCCGCGGCGATTGCGAATACAGGCCTCGCTCAATGGCTCGGTGAGAGTCTGTCACCACTGTCAATCTACGGTGTGATGGCGCTGGTGATAGCTGCCACGGCACTGGTGATCTTCCTCACAGAGCTGACCAGTAATTTGGCTACCACGGCGACTTTTTTGCCGGTGATTGGTGCCATTGCTATTCAGTCGGGTATTCCACCCATGGTGCTCTGCGTGCCGGTGACGCTGGCAGCTAGCTGTGCCTTTATGTTACCGGTGGCGACCCCGCCCAATGCGATTGTCTTTGCCTCTGGCATGTTGACCATTCCGCAAATGGTGCGCGCCGGTTTTTATCTCAATGTAGCCGGCCTGCTGCTGCTGACAGCGGTAGCTATGTGGTGGGCTCCTCTGATATTTGCGGGACAATGACAGAAATATTAGTAGCGATGCGCTGACACAATTTTTTTATTAGTGGTTTTTTGTTAATCAGGCGTTGTTTCAAATAGAAGTCAGAAAATAATAAAAAGTGTCTGCTGCGGTGCTGAATAGTTTAGGGGGGAGCGCTGCAAATGCCGTGTTAACAATTCAGTTACAAAATAAAACACAGTATTTAGTCACTCACACGCAAAGTTCACTCGCTGACGCTAATATGCTTCAGATATAGGTTATTTGTGAATTCCTCCACATTTTCAAACAACCGATAAAAAATTATAAAGCTAAAACCTGGGAGAAGAGTACATGTTCAAAATTAAACCTTTATCACGAGCTGTTATTTCGGCGAGTTTCGTCGGCGCGACAGTGCTTAGCGGTGCGGTTGTGGCGCAAGAGCAAAATGAGTTAGAAGAGGTTGTGGTCGTCGGATCGCAAATCAAGGGCGCGAGCATTACTACCGCTCTGCCAGTCACTGTGATCTCAGCGGGCGATATCGATGCTCTGGGTTTGGACTCTGGCGAAGAACTTCTTGAGAACATGGCCGAGATGGGTCTCAACTACTTTACCGAGGCCGAAGCCTTTTCCGGTGGTGTCAATTCCGCCCGCGGCGATATTGGCTCTTACAACCTAAGAAATATGGGTGTAGGTAATACACTGGTATTACTCAATGGCCGACGCCTAGTTAATTCTGCCGGTTATCAGACTGAGCTGCTGGGTGGCGACTATGTTCCGACCCTAACAGTCAACTCGAATCTTATTCCAACAACTGGCCTCGATCGTGTCGAAGTACTTAAAGATGGCGCCTCGGCAATCTACGGAGCCGATGCGGTTGCCGGAGTTGTTAACAATGTTATCGATTCCAACTACGAAGGCTTTAGTTTCACCACCAAAATGACCGGCTACGATCACTTTGATGCAAACGATGTCAACTTTAGCTCCAAGTTTGGTACCAAGTTTAACGACGGTAATTCGCATGTGACGGTGCTGGTGGATTACTATGATCGCGACAGCATTAAAGCGACCGAAGATTATCGCTGGAGTGTCGGCGATCATCGCAAGATCCTGCCTGATGATTCCCTCTGGAAGACTAGCACTTCATTTAGAAACCTCTACAGCTACCAATATGCACAACTCGATCAATCGGGTACCAATAGTTTTACCGATAGTAGTGGTGAGATGCAGATTTTGCCCAGCGACGATGCAAAATGTAGTGGCTCGAAAGCGCTTGATACCGGCTATGGTACCTGTCTGGTTCCTGATACGACGTCAGATAACTACTATCTCAATCCCGGTGACTATCGTGATTTTAGAAGTGATCTCAAGAGAACCAATATCTTTGTCACGCTCAGCCATGAGTTTGGCGATGGCTTAGAGCTGTTTTCTGAGTTGGGTTATTACAATTCGGATACGCTGAAAAATGTTGAGCCCGCTGGCACCTCATCATCGGCGCCTCTGGCCATTGGTGCCGATTACTACTACACCAATAATCTGGTTCAGGATGGTGAAAACCCACTGGCAGGCAAGAAGCTGCGCCTAGATGGTTTACGCAATCCCAAATATGGCCGAGTGATTGATAATGAAAAGGAAACTACACGCTTCCTGGCGGGTTTAAGAGGCTCAACTGGCGAGTGGGATTGGGAAACCGCAATTCTTTACTCAAAGGCCAAGGCCAATGATCTGACTCGTAACCGTATCTCGAATACGCTGTTGACCGAGGCGCTAGCAGATCCAACTGAAGCGGCGTTCAATATTTTCTCCATTGATTCGACCAATATTGAGAGAGCATTGATCGATGTTTATCGCAATGATGAGAGCGAGTTGACCTCGTTTGATATTAAGGCGAGCAACAACAATGTCTTCACACTGCCTGCTGGCCCGGTTGGTCTTTTGGTGGGAATGGAATATCGCGAAGAGGCCTACTCAGACGACCGTGATCCTCGACTCGATGGCACCATCGCCTTTGTTGCAGACAATGGCAGTGCATTCCCCTTTGTTGGCGATGTGCTCGGCTCCAGTCCGACCTCTGACGCCTCTGGTAACAAAGATACGACATCGGTTTTTGCTGAGTTGCAGATCCCTGTTACCGAGAGTATTTCTGCGCAGCTAGCGTTGCGTCATGAAGATATCTCCGACGCCGGTACAACGACAGTCGGTAAATTTGCGGTCGGTTGGGAAGCGACAGATTGGATGTTAGTGCGCGGTTCAACGCAGACAGCTTTCCGCGCGCCCAATCTGGTACAGGTCAATCAGGCTCAGGTTGCCAGAGTCGGCACCACAGTGGATGCGGTCTATCAATATATTTCCGGCAATGACAAAGATGTTCGCGATTACGACTGGACCATGCAGCGTTACGCGGAAGGTGCTGAAAACCTTGAGTCCGAAGAGTCGACTAACTCATCGATCGGTCTGGTGATTCAACCACCAATGATGGATGGCCTGGTGATCACCTACGATATGTGGAAAATTGAAAAGGACAAGACCATTGGTTTGTTTGGTCGCGCCAACAACACTATCCAGGATTTGGCTCTGTTAATTGATCATGGCACCTCCGATTGTGGTTCATTTGCCGGCAATCCAGCTACTGTGCGAGAAGATATCAGTGAAGTCGGTACCAATGATCTAGCGCTATTTGCCGCTGCCGGCATCTGTCCAGTGGGCGAAGCCTATCAGATTCTCGATGAGTATCTTAACTTGGCTACACGCACACTCGAAGGGCAGGACATTGGTGTGAGTTATGACTTTGAAAGTGCTCTGGGTGATTTCGGCATTCGCTACAACGCGACCTTTACCGATACCTTTGAACAGGTTCCAACAGGTGATTTCGACACTATTCAGGCTGCTCAGAATTCCGGTGCAATTCCTGCCTACGTCAACCTGACCGGCTTCGGCAATCTGCTCGGTATCGATGGTAACTACGACGAGAAGCACTCGATGAAGTTGCTCTGGTCAAAGGGCTCCTGGGGTGGTTCGCTGACCGGTTTGAAGAAAGGCGACTTTATTCAGTCAAGCCTGACCTTAGCGGATGGCACTGAGTATGTTGTGCCTTCGATGACCACCATGGATGCATCGCTCTACTACAAGTTTAAAGTCGCCGGTAACCGCGCGCGCATTAAGTTTGCAGTGAAGAACATTGAAGACGAAAGAGCGCCAACGGCAGACCGCTTCTTTGGTTATTTTGCTGACGCGCACCAAGATCTTGGACGTAACTATTACCTCAGCCTAAAAGTCGATATGTAATCTGACTTTAAACGTTGAGTGTTAGATCAAAAAAGGGAGCTTCGGCTCCCTTTTTTACCGATTAAAAGTACATCAAAAGTACAGTGTGAGAAGATTCACCAGCAGCAAGCAACCATAGCGATTTGCTTGCCAACCCAAGGATAAGAAATGATTCGAGTAAAAATGCGTTTGCCGTGTCTGTGTTTGGGCCTGTGGTTACTGACCGCCCCTCTTTTGGTGCAGGGTCTCGACAGTCCGATGTTAACCCATGGCGCAGCGGCCACGGCGCATCCATTGGCCACCCAAGCCGCTGATGATGTCTATCGGCGCGGCGGCAATAGTGTCGATGCGGCGGTTGCCGCCTCACTGGTGCTCTCGGTCGTCGAGCCAACCATGAGTGGTCTCGGCGGTAGGGCGCAAGCCATTGTTAGACTCGAGTCGGGGGAATTTGTCGGCTACAACGGCATGACCGAAATCCCCAAAGATTTTACCCCCACGGCTGATATGCCATCCTCCGGCTACACCACAGTGGCCACACCGGGCCTTGTTGCCTTGCTTTGGGCCTTGCATCAAGGCCATGGCAAGTTACCCTTCGCCGAGCTCGTGCAGCCGGCTATGCGTTATGCCCAAGAAGGCTTTGTGTTACTGCCCGGCGAAGCCGCCCGACATCAGAGTAAGCTTGAGAGCCTGAGGGCAGATAAGGGAATGAGCGCGCATTTTTTAAGCTATCAGGATGACAAACAGGGCGTAGCAACAGCAGCCGGCGCACGCTTAGTGCAGCCGGTATTGGCGAAAACCTTAGCGGCCATTGCCAGCGGCGGTACCGATGCCTTTTATCGCGGTGATATTGCGCGTTTAATCGGTGCCGATATGCGCAGCAATGGCGGCTTTGTCACTGAGCAGGATCTTGCCGATTACAAAGTACTCCCCGGGCGCTACATCAGTTTCCCCTATCGCGACCTGATGATACACACTCTAGCGGCACCTGCTGGGGGTGGCATTGTCGCCAGAGCCCTAACCATTCTCAATCTCTATGATGTCGCCGCACTCAGCAATAGTAGCTGGGCTGTGCTGGTGAGCCAGGCCTTGGCATTAAGTCTCGATGCGGTGTCGACAGACTATGAAGAGCGTGATTTGGCCAAGCTTTCCGATCCGCAGTGGGCGCGCGATGCGAGCCAAGCCATTCGCTTGCCGCAGCTAAAACAGCTGAGCCAGCGCCCGGTACTCAGTGACCAACTGGCATCTGCCACTGATTGGATCGGCACGCCTGCTGCCCATACCTCACACTTTGTCACTGCAGACTGCAGTGGCCAGACAGTCTCGTTGACGCAAACTATCGGGCCGGTGTTTGGCGCTAATGTCGCCACACCTGAACTGGGTTTTGCCTATGCAGCGACTATGGGTGGCTATTTGAGAACCGGCAAGCAGATCCCGGGTGATCGTCCGCGCACCTCAATTGCACCGGTGATTATCACGCGAAATAATCAACTAGTGGCGGCACTCGGCGCCGCCGGAGGCATTCGTATTCCCTCAGCTATTGTGCAAACGATTTCGCGCTATGTTGATCAGGGCAAAAGCCTGTCAGAGGCGCTAGCGGCGCCGCGAGTACACCCAAAAAATATCATCGATGAAAACAATCAGCGCATTGTTACGCTAGATGCCTTCGATGCGGAAATGACCGCAGGGGGCTGGTCACAAGAGCAACTTAAGGCCTGGACTGCGGCAGGCTTTAAGGTTAAAGAAATCGACAGCCATGCCTCCTTTGGTCGCGTCCATGCGCTGGCATTAGGCGACGCCGAGCTTGCTGGCGCGGCAGATCCTGATTGGGAAGGCAGTGCCACACAGCCTGCAAACTGTCGCATCAGTGATTAATCGACTAGTCCGCTGATGGAATGTGCTGGAGGTTAAATCTGTCGGTTAACTCAAGCCGCCGGGCAAAAATAGTACTGTGCAAACCGCTGTCTTTGAGCGCTTGAAAACTGGCTCGCGCCCGACGCACCAGTTCTGGGTCAGAGTCCGGGCCAAACGCAAGATAGAGATAGTCGGAAATCCCCTGCAGTTTGATCACCGGTTGAAATTGATTGCAGTCGATATTATGCCGTTCACAGATGGATATCAGACCTCCCTCACTGATCGGAAAGAGATCAATGCGGCCGAGCAATAGTTTGCGCACGTTCTGGAGGTTGCTATTGACCGGCTGCAGATTGGTGAAGCCCTTGGCAGTTAAATATTCATGTTGGACAAAATAATTAACCACACCAATCCGATACGGCTTGGCCTTATCGAGGTCTGTGACACTGATATCGGTGCGTGTTTTTTGTTTAAATAAATAATAATTAACCGGAATCAGTCGACCTATCCAGTGGAAATCATTTTCTCTGTCCGGGCTGCGGGCCAGAGGGTAGATTAAAATCTCAGGCTCATTGAGCGCACCGCTGTAGGTTCTTCTCCACGGCAGGTACTGCAGCTGGTAGTCAATCTGTGCATGCTCAAGCACCGCTCTGACAAAGTCAGTCGCCTCGCCGCCGCTCTTGTCATTAATATCGGTTTTGGTAAAAGGTGTCTCCTCGGTGAGAACCAGTATTGATTCGGCCGTCGCTAATGCTGATGCTGCTAGCAGCGCCGTCAGGCATATTGATTTGGCGACACGCGACATTAGTAAAGCCATGTCAGTCCTCCGCCAACTGAGCGAATGTTGTGGCACTACAATGATCAAGCTGGCGGATTATGTCTAGGTGCTGAGATCGACTCGAGTTTGCACAGTCTGTCTCTAACGCGCTAGCCAGTTGGCCAAGCTGAACAAAGCCAAAGTTAGAGCACAGGCCGGCCAATGCGTGAGCACTATCGGCACATTGCACCGCGTCGCTGTCGTCGAGATTTTTAATCTGGCTAATCAGCGCGCGCGCAGACTCCTCAGCCTGACAATAGAGCTCAGCACTTTTACTCTCACCGAGAGCATCGCGGTGCTCATTAATCAGCGCCAGATTGAGACAGTCGACGTGACTGTCTGACGGTGTCACTGATATCGGTACAGCAGAACTATTGAGAGCTTGCCGCAGCGCGTTGTGTAATCCCTGCTGAGTAATCGGTTTGCCAATCACCAGATTCATCCCTACCGCCAGACACTTCTCACGTGTTACTGGGTCAAGATTAGCGGTGATGCCAATAATCAGCAGATCGTTTAACTCACCGATGGCGCGAATTTCTTGGCAGGCTTGGATGCCGTCCATAACCGGCATATGCACGTCCATCAGTATCAAATCAATATGTTGCGACTGCACCAGTTCGATGGCCTCTTGACCATTGGCGGCATAAAAGCAATGGCAGCCGGTTGATTCAAGCTGTCCTTTCAACAGTTTGCGATTGATCTCAACATCATCGACGACAAGAATCCGCAATTCTGTATCTGACATTGGTGGCGCGTCATTAGCGCTGCCGGTGCTGCTCTCAAGAAATTGCTGCGATGTCTTTGTGAACGGCAGTTGCAGCGTAAATGTAGATCCTTGACCCGGGGCACTGAGCAGATCAATACGACCATTTTGCTGTTCGACAATCGCCTTACAGATCGCCAAACCGAGACCTGATCCGCCGTATCGCCGAGCAATACTTGAATCAGCTTGATTGTAGGGTTTGAAAATTGACGCCTGAGCCTGCTGTGGAATACCGATACCACTGTCTTTGATGGCAAACTGCAGCATCAACAGCGCCGGGTCATCCTCCAGCTCAGTCGCGACTTTTTGCACATCAAGGCTGATCTCACCCTGGTCGGTAAACTTAATCGCATTGGACAGTAGATTGATCAGTACCTGGCGTAGTTTTTCCTGATCGCCTACCACCAGTGCCGGAATACGATCATCGACCGCGCATAAGATAGTCAGATTTTTTATTTCCACCGAAGACGACATTAAAAAAATAACGCTATCCACCAGGCCGCGCAAATTAAACGCTGTTGACTCTACTGTGGCACTGCTGGTTTCATATTTTGAGTACTCAAGTGCTGAGTTAGTCAGCATCAACAGTGACTTGCTGGAGTCGACAATCGCATCGACATACTCAGCCATTTTAGCGTTTTTGGTCTCTTTGCTAAGCAGTTCTGCCATGCCGAGAATTCCATTCATCGGCGTTCTAATTTCATGGCTCATCATGGCGAGAAAGGCTGATTTATCTTCACTGATGGCAATTGCTTCTGCGCGCTGTGCCTCGAGTAGACGATTTTTTTCATCTAGCTCCACAGTGCGCTGATCAACTAAATTCTCAAGATTAATATTGGATTCTTTAATTTGTTTGTTTTGTTTTTTTATGACCTCGAGATGATCATTAAAGGCATTGAACAACACACCGATTTCATCATTTAAATGGGTTTCCGGAAGCGGTATAAATTTATCCGTAATCCCCCTCTGAATCGGCAGGCTGGCCCTAAGAATAGGTCGGGTAATAGAGTAGTAAAACAGTGCTATCAGTATCAGCGCCAAAATAAAATTGCGCACAATACCTAAAATAAGTACTACGACCGAGCGATTAAAAAATGTTTCAGCATTTTGAACTGGGTCGATCACCAGGCGCAGTTTGCCCACTTCTTGATCGTGAATGCTACGATCCAGTAACAGCTGATTTAATGTCTGTGGTTCACCAAACAACCATCTGGTCGGCGCTGAGTAGCGCTGCGTAGTGGTCGATGTCGAGCTGCCGAGTACATTGTTATTGGTGTCAGTGATAGTTGCCGACACAATCGGTGCGTTACTGGTCAGGCCACTGGTAATCTGACTCGCACCGATATCATCGAGATTATAGGCAGCGTGAAAGGCGGCATTATTGGCTGTGGCAAGAATATTCTGAATCGATTGGTTGAGTTCGCTCTTATGCGAGAAGTAGTCGAGATAAATTTGCCCGCTGCTAACAATTAAGCCGAGAAAAAATGCCGTTAGTATGGCAACTTTTGTCTGCGAATAGGCGAGGCTCTTACGCAGTGGAACCTTATATTTAATGGCCATATTTTGTTGTCACAGGAACATAATCACTGCCATGATTATTGGTAAACCACTTCAGCAACAAAAATATAACCGGTGCCGTGGGCGGTATTAATAAAGCGTGGTTGTAGACGATCATCGCCGAGTTTTTTACGCAGTCGTGCAATCAGCACATCGATAGTGCGATCGGTGGGAAACCAATCGCGTCGCTGCATACGGTTCATTATCTGGTCGCGGTCGAGTACCTGTCCGGCATTCTCAATCAAGGTTGCCAAAAGCTTGTATTCGCCCTCAGTTAACTGGATGTCCTCTTGCCCAGCTTTACTCAATAATCGCCTTCCGAGATGCAGTGTCCACTCCGCGAAGGTAACGAGTTTAGCGTCATCAACATTATTTTTTTGCTGGCTGGCGCCGAGTTTTATTCTGCTGATCAGGTTTTTTACCCGAACGAGCAGTTCACGAGCATTGTAAGGTTTGGTGACGTAATCATCGGCGCCGAGTTCCAGTCCGACAATTTTGTCTACTGGATCTTTTTTCTGCGTGACTAAAATAATTCCGACATTTGATTTGGCGCGGAAGTCACGAATCAGTTCAAGACCGGTTTTCCCAGGAATTTTTATATCGAGCAAAATAACATCAACGGATTTGGCATCGAACTGGGCCTCAGCTTCTTGAGCATTTTTAGCCTTGTAGACGAGAAAGTTTTCTGCTTCAAAATAGCTTGCCAACATATTCAAACTGGCCGGCTCATCTTCGACAATCAATACGCTGGGTGGCGAGACTGTAGTCATAAAAATCCTAAAATAACAATTCGTTTACAATATGAGAGCTCGTGTTCGCATTATGATAATCCAGGTCATCATGGATCATTTGTTGATTGATATACTACTACAATCACACTTGATTACACGCCATTTGTCGATATCGATAGTGATTTGTAGTCAGAAAGATATGATAAAAAAAACGCATTAAAATTTGTTATTTCAGTATTTCGCTGCAGATTTTTTAGCACTCATATAATAACAGTAAAAGAGAGTTTCAATGCCTGCCACAATCTTCAGCGTTCGCCACAAACGGGCCAAGTCAGGTGTTTTTTTGACGCGCAAATCGGTACTGTTCTCAGTGCTTCTGGGCTGGACCTATTCTCTCTTCGCTACCGATGCTCCAATCATCGATCCGTTATCTATCGCTCACCCAGTCTATAGTCGCAGCGGTATGGTGGTCTCTCAGGAAGTATTGGCCAGTCAGGTTGGCGCCAGCATTCTCGACAAAGGCGGCAATGCAATCGACGCTGCCGTAGCGACGGGTTTTGCTCTGGCCGTCACGCTGCCTCGAGCGGGTAATCTCGGTGGTGGCGGTTTTATGTTGATTTATTTAGCCGAGCAAGACAAAACTATTGCCTTGGATTTTCGCGAAATGGCACCCGCCGCTGCTGATCGAGATATGTTTCTCAACAGCGATGCCAGTGTCAATGTGCAGCGCGCACGCTACAGTATTAAGTCCTCCGGTGTTCCCGGCACGGTTGCCGGACTGGTTGAGGCGCAGCAACGCTACGGCGTTTTGAGCCTCAAAGAGGTGATGCAGCCAGCGATCGAGCTAGCCGGAGAGGGCTTCGCGATTAATCTTGATCTCGCCGACACTCTCAAGACACGCCATAGCCGACTGATAAAAGACGCGGCGACACAGGGCTATTTCTTTAAAGCGGATGGCAGCTTTTATGAATACGGTGAGCGTTTAGTACAGAGCGACCTGGCCGCGACATTAAAACGCATAGCCACTGACGGACGGCAAGGATTTTACCAGGGCAATACCGCTGAATTAATTGTCCAGCAGATGCAGCGCAGTGGGGGCCTGATCAGCGCCGAGGATTTACAAAATTACACTGTGGTGACACGCGAGCCGGTGTGTGGGGACTTTCGTGATAATCGCGTCTGCGTTATGCCGCCGCCCTCATCTGGCGGTGTGCACCTGATCCAGATGTTAAATATTCTCGAGGGCTGGGATCTCAATGCACTGGGCCATAACAGTGCCGCCTATATCCACCGACTGGTAGAAGTCATGCGCCGAGCCTACGCCGATCGCAGCGCCTATCTTGGTGATCCGGATTTTTATCCGGTGCCCGTGGCGGAGTTAACCGCTAAGGCTTATGCCGATAGCTTGCGCAGTCAGATTGATCTCAACCGCGCCAGCGACTCTTCAGCGGTGCAGCCCGGCCTGCCGCTGGACCCGAAACAGCAAGCCGCCAGCCCCCGCCTGCCAATTGTAGAGAGTCCGGAGACAACCCACTTTTCCACCTGGGATGCCGCCGGCAATGTGGTCAGCAGTACCTACACACTGAATTTTTCCTATGGCAGTGGCATTTCTGTTGCCGGCGCGGGATTTTTGCTCAATAACGAAATGGATGATTTTTCCGCCAGCGCGGGAGTGCCCAATGCGTTTGGTTTGATCGGTGGTGAGGCCAATGCCATTGAGCCCGGCAAACGCCCGCTATCTGCCATGACCCCGACGATTGTCTTTGATGCTCAGGGCTTGCCGATTATTGCCACCGGCAGTCCCGGCGGCAGCACCATTATCAATGTGGTGCTGCAGACCCTGCTCAATATGATGGTGTTTGATATGGGCATAGCCGATGCCACAGCAATGGCCAGAGTACATCATCAGTGGCTGCCTGACCGCGTCGACTACGAGCCGGGTATCTCTATGGATACCTTGAACCTACTCACCAGCATGGGTCACACCGTCGCCACCAAGCCGCGCATTCTCGGCTCGACACAGAGTATTTATCGCGACTCAGAGAATAATAAGCAGGGGGCATCCGATAGTCGCCGCCAGGGTGCTGGGGCGGTCGCGCCGCAGTAATAATTGGGCTAATCGCCATTTGAGTATCGCGGCCTTCACCGCTGCTCTCTCCAGCTCGTCCGGTTTAGTACTTCAATGGCAATGGGCCTTTCAATGTCTAACTCGCTTTGTGCTGCTAAGCTTGTCGGCACTGTCAATCACGCACACCAAAGTTTCCGCTAGCATTGCGGCGCCAATCGATTTTGCAGATTAGATTACGTATTGTTTCCCGATTGAATATTGTAGAGTTGATCAATATCAAATAATAAAAATAATCGAAGGTATTCATGAACAGTCACGAGAATCCTGCAGCGCCTGTCTCCACCCGGTCGAACACGCAACGCCAGACCGAGGCCATCAGCTAAGTTGTATTCTTTAGCTTTGCCTCGTGCGTTGTTTATTTCTGTATTAGTCAGTGGCTTAGTAACTTTTGGCATGTAACAA
>Ga0209374_1001883_pt1 | contig 19313 bp, 14 predicted proteins | sample SaaInlLV_DNA_10m_FD_184683 | JGI IMG/M metagenome (GOLD analysis project Ga0209374, IMG submission 184683) | Marine microbial communities from expanding oxygen minimum zones in the Saanich Inlet - SI075_LV_DNA_10m (SPAdes) (version 2) | ecosystem: Environmental > Aquatic > Marine > Unclassified ... | reverse complement strand
CTTAAAAATACAATCATTATTAGTTCAGTTAAACATGAAGGCGAGAATTGTCTCGTATATCTTTAATTGATAGGGACTGAAGTTTGTTTACAAAGGGTAGCGGAAAGAACGTTCTATGGAGTACCTACACTCTCAGGTTTACTTTTGGTAGGTTTAGGATTACCCAACACATAACATCAATCGGTTTGTTTTGCAAGTATGTGGGATTTTACTTGGATTGACATCAAGGTGTTATATTGAAAGTCAAATACACTATAAGTATCTGATATTATCGTGCTATAGGCATGAATCGTAACTACAACCTACTGATTAGAAGTCATACGTAATAGGTGGTATATAGGGGAAGACTGCAACAAACAAGGATAACAATAACAGTAAGATGATGGGCCTTAAATATTGCCACAATTCCATAAATAGGGTCTGTTTTTGTAGGCTAATGGCGCAAAATTATTGTCGTGTGAGTCTCATAAAAAGTGCTACAGAATTGCACTGGATTATTTCTTCAGTTTTTAATTAAGTACTATCAACCATCTTTCAAACTAAAAAGTTTACTTTATTTTAATCAATGTAACATAAAGTCCTGAAACAACGATAACGACAATGCCAGCCCATGTCCAAATATTGGGTAAATCACCGAATACAAACAGTCCTACTAATACTGAGCCAATGATTTCAAAATAACCTAATGGAGCAAGCCTGGATGCAGAAGAGTACTCAAGCGCTTTGATAATAAAGTAATGTCCAACCATCCCAATTGACCCCATTGCTATAATCCAAATCCATTCTATTCCATTAGGAATGATCCAAACATTAGGCTCCAGAAAATTTATCAAAATTGAACCAAAAGGTATTAAAATAGTCCCAACTAGACCGTTAATCAGAAGTACTTTAATCAAAGAGTCTTGCCCAACCAGGTGCTTACCAAGCAATATATAACCACTGAAAAAAACTCCTGTAGCCAAGGCATAAAGTGAATTCCAGTCAAAATTATTCATTCCAGGACGGATCACTAACAGTGCTCCACTGAGGCCAACTAATACTGCAAAAATTTGTCTGTATCTAACCTTTTCGCCAAGCAAAATAGGAGCGATCATAACTGTCAAAAGAGGATGAACAAAAAAAACTGCTATTGCATCTGCAATTTCCATAGTTCTCAATGATGCAAAGAAGAGAGTTGATGCCAAAACTAAAAGAGTACCCCTTATAATTTGAAGTTTAAATAGTCTTATGTTAAACATATTTCTTCCAAAACGATAGAAGGCCAAAGGAAGAATCAGCATGAACTGAATAGCAAATCTGACCCATGCTACCTCTAGAAAAGGGAGACTCTGTCCTAGTAGTTTTGCAAACCCGTCAAGCCAAGGCACAATCAAAACTCCTACTAACATAAGAAAAACTCCTTTCGAGTTACGAATATTCATGAATGATTTGTTAGAATTTAAAGTATAATTAACTATTTAAAATATTCAGTGTGGAAGATTACTTAGAGGGATTAGTTGATTCTAATAGAGTCAAGAAGATGGAACCTAGAGGTTTATGATTAAAGAGCAAACTATGACTTTTATTTGTCTCACAATTATTTAATCTGGAGTAGAGACCCAAAATATAATATTGTGGTATGTTTTTCACCGAATAAACAAGATGAAAACAAGATCATAATCAAAGGCAAGTATTCGTTGAGGAGTATGTACGATCCGGAGATCATCTGGATGCTGCAAAGAAGGCTGGTTACAAAGACACGCATACTCTTAAAAATAATCACACCAACCCTGAAGGAATTTATTGCTAATGTATCACTGATGTTGCCTGCCTCATCAGTAACATTGATTGTACAGTTGCTGTAAGTTCCCGCACTGAGAGTGTTGAAGGTTATAGTATTGTTGTTTGCAGTGGCAGAAGTGGTTGAACTACTGAAACTGCCACCATAGCTGATAGTTCCTGCTTCGTTTGAACTGAAAGTATAACTTGGTGTAGTATCATTAATTTGTGGAAACTGCAGTCACCTAAGACAACGTAGGTGCCGTGATGTCGCCGTTTTTATAGAATCGATATACCCAAGCTGCACCAGACTGACTTCCTCCACTTGTGTTAGTGCTTGCAGAAGTACCATTTCTTATTCCTTGTTGATTACTATTTTCCCAAGGGGATCCAACTATAATTGTGGAATTATCCAAAGTAACAACCTTTCCAAAATTTATATCAGCTCTAGAATTTGCAGCTTTAATATATGCTATTTGAGACCAGTTTGTACCAGATCTTTTAAATACATACACTGAGGCATTTTGATTGTTGGATTCGGAAATTTCTTTTACTGGGAATCCCTTAGGCGTAGTATCTTCAAAATGCTCAAAACCCAGTCCCTTAAACAGGTAAGTTAAACTTGCTATTGTGCCTATTTTGCGATACTTCTTACAAAAGATAAGTAAAACTTCTTCCGACTCATCCAACTGCAACAACCAATATTAGGAGCAATATGAAATTCTTGTCAGTTACTATCAGCAAAAAATTGTTTTTCATTTTCTTAATAAATACAATTATTACTGTCACTATTTCCGGCATGGTTATTTATTCATTTTTGGGATTATCCGGTCAATTCAATTTTAATTCTGAGCTTTCAAACTTTAAAAGTATACTTGACTCCATCAGGATTGAGCAATCAAAGCTGAAGGGTCATGCGCAATCATTTTATTTGAACGTGTCAGATCAAACCATCAAAAAAGGACTGGCAGACATAGGTGCTTCAATTATCTTTATTACAACATCTCTGGAAAAATTGACAGATGAAAAAAACCATACGATCAACAGTAGTTCCCTAGAAAGCCTTCACAGATACAATTTGATAGACGATCAAATGCTAAAAATTGATTCTTTGAAAGCAAAATATGGAGTAGCGAAGTCTGCAGAAATTTATGACACTGAATTAAAAACGCTGAAGAATAAACTGAAAAATAATACTTTTATCTACGACTTCCATCTGGATGATTTAATTGCCAGGACAGGAGACAAGAGTCTTAATCAACTTATAAAGTCTTCAAAATTTAAGACTGTTATTTCAAAGGATTTGGATCAGATTGCAAAAGAAGTAAAAAAACTTAATCTTTTTACTAATAGAATTGCGGAGGTTTCCAGTGAGAAGATGAACTCTGGACCTGTTGCAAAAAAGAATATCTCAAATCTTATCAATGCCTTTAATGAATTTAAAGGTAAAAGGAAGAGGATAATTTTTAAACTTAGAGCAAAAAGGAGTCTGATTGCAGGCAAACCGGAATACGAAACTTTCATGCAGCAAATGCTTGGTGGTGAGGCTGATGGAGTGGATGGATTCCAGAAAAAAGAATATCTCAATAAAAATTTATTTTATCAGTTGGATCAACTAATTGTTGAGCTTGATGAAATCATGAGTGCATCTCAGGCAAAACGGGATAAGGTTGGTTCCGCAAATATCTCAGATCTTGAATGGATGTTCGATGACTTTAAATTAATCCGCGATGATTTGGGCAAGATTGTCAATGAAACAGAGTCAAAAAACAATATTGATACTTTCACAAACGTTGAAAAACAGTTTGTGAAGACTTTCGAGAGTGTTAAGAAGTCCGGTTTGCTGGTTAGTGAAAGTCAACTGCTGGACAATAATTATACTGAGTTGAATCTTGGCTTGTCCAGGGTTCTGGATGACATCAATGCTGTGCTCACTAAAGACATAGATACTATCAATGCCAGCGTAATTGGAGAAACTGACACTTTCATCTGGGTTGTAATGATCATCACCATCATTGGACTGCTTGTCAGCCTGCTCTTTGGATTCCTGGTGAGAAGGTCTATCACAGCACCGGTTAATGATCTGGTCGATATGTCAAAGGACATTGCACAGGGTGAAGGCGACCTCACCAAAAGGATTGTGATCGCCGGTAAAGACGAGCTCGGTGATCTGTCAACCTGGTTTAACATGTTTCTTCAACGTCTCAACAATATGGTAGTTGAGGTCAAAAAGCATGCTTCAAACATCAATGTATCTTCACAGGAGATGGCTCTCGGGAACCAGGATTTGTCAAGCCGCACCCATCAGCAAAGTTCTTCACTTGAGGAAACCGCAACCGCGATGGAAGAGATTAACAGTATCGTGCAGAACAACGCAGAAGATGCTAAAAACGCCAATGAAATCACACAGAAAGCACAGCAGTCTGTGGTTGACAGCAGAACTGAATTACTTGATACAGTCAACAAATCCATTGATACAAACCAGGAAATGCTGCAGAATCTGCAAAGTACTAACACAAGTGTGGTGACTGCCATGGAGGAAATAATGGAAAGCTCCAAAAAAATTGAGGGAATCACCACCCTGATGAACGACATCGCCTTTCAGACTAACTTGCTTGCGCTCAATGCCTCAGTCGAAGCAGCACGTGCGGGAGAGCACGGTAAGGGGTTTGCTGTGGTGGCATCTGAAGTTCGTAAACTAGCACACCGTTCCGCTAAAGCTTCTACGGAAATTGGTGTCTTGGTTCAGACCAGTCTGGAACACATCACCTCCGGTCGGAATCTTGTCAAAGACGGTGAACAGGGCATGGACGATATGAGAACTAAAATTGAAACTATGCTCAATAACCTCAAATCGGAAAGTGATTCAAATCTAAATGGAATTCTAACCTCAGTCAAGGAAGTCTCAGAAGTGATGGAAAACATCAAGGTTGCTTCTCAGGAACAGGCGGAAGGAGTAGACCAGATCAACAGAGCGATTGCGGATATGGACCGCATTACTCAGGAAAACTCCGCACTTGTTGAACAGAATACAACTGCCAGTCAACATATGGCAGAGGAAGCTGAAAACCTGGAAGAACTGCTTAACACCTTCAAGGTGCAAGAAGGTGAAGCCGGTTCCAGTGATCATATCATTGAAAATAAACAGACTAGCCTCAAACTGACGCAAAGCAAGTTTGAACAACTTCCAGAAAAAACTGAAACAGCAAAACCGGGTTCGCAGGCTGAAAACAAACTAAACCAGAATTTAGCACCTTTTGAATGATCAACTTAAATCATTCCATAATTTTATACTCAATAGTTTACGATGCTATTAGATAATTCAGCAGAAATAGTTGCTTCCAGAGGAAGGTTGATCAAGGTTAATGAACCGACTGACGCTGAATTTAAGCTATTCAGAGAGCTTGTGCTAAAAGATCTTGGCATGGAATGGGGAGATGATAAGAAATATCTACTTTATGCACGTGTACAGCGAATACTGCAGGAACATCAGTTGGAAACCTTTCAAAGTTATTATGATTATATTGAAAGGGAGGAGAACAGGAAGGAACGACAATTTCTCTACAATGCGGTTACAACAACCAAAAGTGGTTTCTACCGTGAGAAGCAGCATTTTAAGTTTCTTCGGGAAAATGTTTTTCCGGAAATGAAAGATCAAAAATCTAATCAGTATTCAAAGCTTAGGTTCTGGAGTGCGGGTTGTTCCAGTGGAGAAGAAACCTATACTCTTGCCATAGAAGCACATGATTATTTTGGTGCTGCAATTATCTCTAACGGAGGTCTGAGGATTCTGGGTTCAGACGTTAACACAGGTGTACTTCAATCAGCCATTAATGGCGAGTATACCGAAGAGCAAGTTGATACTATTCCTGCTCAGCTCCAAAAACGATTTTTGCTTCCTGCATCTGTAGGAAAGAATACTCCTCAAAGAAGGATCAATCAGGAGATTCAAAAATTAATTCAATTTCGGCAATTCAATCTCATGGCTACTGCCTATCCCATTGCGACTAAGTTCCAACTCATATTTTGCAGAAATCTGCTTTATTACCTCCATCCTAAGAAGAGGGAATACCTGTTGAGAAAGCTGGTGGATAATCTTGAAATAGGAGGCTGGCTCGTGCTAGGTATTACAGAAACCGGTTACAAGTTAGATGGGATGAAAAAACTAGTTTTCAGCATCTATCAAAAAACCTGAAACAACTTTGTTATTATTAAAAAACAGTTATGGAAATTGAACTCGAAAGTACAGGAATAAAAGTAAAAGGTAATTGTATCATCCAGGAACTCCTGCCTTTACAAAAGACAATGTTGGAACTTGTCGAGTCAGAACTTAGCAGTGTAGAGCTTGATTTATCAGCCGTAGAAGCAATTGACACTGCAGGAGTTCAACTTATCGCTGTTTGCCGTAATAATGCATTGGAAAAAGGGAAAACATTCAGGATTAGCTCTGAGTCCGAAGCAGTCAGAGAAGCACTAATAATAACAGGATTAGAATCAATGCTTGAAGATTCAAAGAAAGCTTAACTCGTTATGTCGGCAATAATAATGACAGTTGACGATTCGAGAACTATCCGCGGACAAGTCCGGAGGACACTCGAACAACAGACTGAAGAAAATTACACTATCATTGAAAAGGAAGATGGTTTAGAAGCATTACGCTGGCTTTCTAGATGTTTAAGTAAAGATCTCCCAGATGTGATTGTTCTTGACCGGAACATGCCTAATATGAGTGGAGATGAATGCATTAGGATTCTTAAGAAAGATGATGATTGGAAGAATATTCCGGTACTTTTTCTCACCGCGCAAACTGATATCAAACAGTTAGTCCTTGGCTTGGCTAAACTAGGTGCAGATGATTACTTGCCAAAACCCTTTGATTTTGATGAACTGGCGGCAAGGGTCAAGGTGATGGTCAGGATCAAACAGGCAGAGGACGAATCGCGCCGGCTCTTCAAGGATTTGGAAGTTTCATTGATTCTACAGAAAAAAGCATTTGAGGAGTTAAAGACAACAAAAATGCGTTTGGCCGAAACAGAAGCTGCAGCAAAACTTACTGCGGTCTTTGAAAAATTTGTGCCTAAGGAATTTGTAAAACGTATTGCACCTGACGGACTGGAGCATTTAAAATTTGGAAAAGCGGATACAGATTTCATCAGCATTCTTTTCTGTGATATCCGCTCCTTTACCACGCTTTCTGAGAAGATGACCCCACAGGAACTTATGGATTTTCTCAATGATTTTTTCAAACGGATGACTGGACCTATCTCTCAAAACAAAGGTTTTGTTGATAAATTTATCGGTGACGCGGTCATGGCTTTGTTCAGTATTCCGGAAGAACCAAATGCGGGAGATGCTTTAAGCAGCGTGAAGGCCGCAATTGGTATGCAGCAGCAGATTGACTCTTTCAACAAAGATAACAAAAGAACAGTCGATAATCTGTTAAGGGTTGGGATTGGAATTCACAGCGGACCTGTGATTATCGGCACAGTTGGTTCCGAAGAACGCATGGAATCTACTGTCACCGGAGACACAGTAAATCTAGCCTCGCGGTTGGAAGGTTTGACGAAATTTTATAAAAGTAAAATACTGATTTCTCAGTCAACTTATGAGTTCATAAAAGATGATGAGTCATTGGAGTTTCGTGAACTTGACCTTGTTCAGGTTAAGGGCAAAGAAGAGCCTGTCACTATTGTTGAAGTCTGTAACAGTGACGCTGAACCAATTCGTGAACAAAAACTAGCTAGTCGTGAAAAGTTCGCTGAAGCCTTGACAAGTTACCGTGCACAAAAATGGACAGCAGCAACGACAAAATTCAAATCATGTTTGAAAGACTGTCCTGAAGACGGAGCCGCAGCATTATACCTTGAACGTTGCAAAATATTTAAGAAAACACCTCCTCCAAAAGACTGGAAGGGGCAGCAGATTTTTGAGCAGAAATAAAATTTCATTGCATACATGACTCTTTGATTAAACACCTTTTACGCAGTTTTTGACTTTTTAGCAGTTAATCATTGAATCAGTAACAAATAATAATCATACAACACAGGAAGAGACAAAGTGGACAATCCAGCTTTGGAAGAGTTTGTTGAGGAAGTCGAAGAGATAATCGAGGATTTGGAAGAAGGAGTACTCGAACTCGAAGTCCAGCCAAAGAAACGCTCACTGATCGACCGTATCTTTCGAGATATGCACACCATAAAAGGTGGAGCAGGCATGGTCATGGAGACAGAACTAGCAGAATATGCTCATCATTTCGAAAACCTGCTTGACAAAGCACGTAACGGAGAAATTGTCTGTACACCAGAAATGGCATCTCTGCTCTTGAGTTCCATTGATGGATTCAGATCTTTTATGGACAAAATTCGTGAAGGTGGTGACGTAAATCACGAACTTATAGACAAGACACTGACTCAACTGCGAGAATTTGAAAGTAATGCAGGCAAGCATTCGAGCAAACCACCTGCAGAAAAAACTGCTGAGAAAAAAACTGTCGCCGTTGTCGCTAAAGCAGAACCAACTCCGGATAAAAAGATAGTAGAGGAAAAGAGTTCTCCACAAGAAGAGAAAACTGCTGAAACCGAAAAGAGTGAAGAGCAGGAAGAAGTTCTGTGGGATGATGAAGATGAAGGAGAAGAAACAGCGTATTTGCTTCATCTTAAATTTGATTCCGAAATGTTGCGAAAAGGTTCAGATCCGATGCTTTTACTTAAAGATTTAAATGAGTTAGGAGATTTTATCATTATCCCTCATTTAGGCAATTTGCCTGATCTTAAGAAACTTGATCCTCAAGATATTCATCTCTGGTGGAGCGCAAAGCTCGTCACCACAAGACAACCTGAGGAAATTGAAAATATCCTAATTTTCTTTCAGGACGAAAAAAATGAAGTCACATTTGAACCAGCTGAAACTCCACCTGAAGATCCAGGACTTGCCTCATTCGGAATATATGAGGATCAGGAAAATAATGGACAGGAAAATATACAAGTTGATCAAGCAGAAGTAGATGCGAAATTAGCAGAGAGACATGAACCTATTCTTGAAGCTGAAGAAGGGCAAAAGGGAGAAGAAGTTCAAGAAACTGCAAACGAAATTTCAGCTGACACAGTTTCGACTGAAGAAGAGCCTAAAGCAGCAGTTCCTGAAGTACAACCGAAACCGTCTCCTCTAAAGGATGACACGAAGAAAGACTCTGGTATTAAGGCCACACAGTCAATTCGTGTAACGACTGATAAACTTGACAAACTACAAAACCTGGTTGGTGAAACAGTGATCAATCAAGCACGGCTGCACCGCTTGAGTGACAAAATAATGGAGATAGATGTCAACCTCGGTGAGATGCTGCTGCAGTTTGTTGAGGACAATGAAAAGTCTGTATATGAACTTCAGGAGCAAATCCTCCAGGTACGCATGATTCCAGTGGGAAGTATTTTAAATAACATGAAACGAACGGTTCGTGATTATGCCACGCGCAGCAAAAAGAAAATTAAACTAGAAATTGAAGGTGGCGACACAGAACTGGATAAAACAGTCACAGAACAGCTTCAGGGACCTTTAGTTCACTTAGTTCGTAATTCAATGGATCACGGGATAGAAGATTCAGAAACACGAGTAAAAAATGGTAAGGATCCTACCGGCACCATTTATCTCAAGGCATCACAACAGGAAGGTTATGTAATTGTAGAAATAGAAGATGACGGGAAAGGAATTGATTCCAAAGTTATTTTTGATTCTGCAGTGAAGAAAGGATTTATCAATGAAGCAGATATGCTGACTGAAGACGAAATTTACAAATTATTGTTCCTGCCAGGGTTTACAACTACTGCCGAAGTTACTGACGTTTCAGGACGCGGAGTAGGAATGGACACCGTAAAGCGTGACATTGAAGCCTTGCTTGGAACAATTGAAATTTCAAGTGAACTACACAAAGGTACCAGCACTAAACTTAAATTGCCGCTGACACTTGCTATAATTGAAGGAATGATGATTGATGTAGGTAATCAGATTTTCACAATTCCTCTTCTTTCAGTTAGTGAGTCACTGAGGCCTGTTTCGACACAAATCAAAAAAATTAAAAACAAAGGGGAACTGGTGGAAATTCGTGGTGAATATATTCCCATGTTACGCCTGCATGAGCGTTTGAAAATCAAACCTAAGTACAAGGAACCAACTGAAGGCCTAGTAGTTGTTGTGAAACACGCAAACCAAAAACAATGTCTTTTAGTAGACGAAATAGTAGATCAAGGACCGGTAGTCATCAAGAGTATGGAAGATAATTTTATTCAGGTACCGGGTATTGCCGGAGCTACCATCCTCGGCAACGGCGAAGTTTCATTCATTTTAGATATAGCAAGTCTTGTTAATTGAACCCCATAGAAAAGGGCATGATGGAAAATAATCAAAACAAAAATTACCTTGGTTCAGTAAATCTTACTGATGAAGATCTCGAAGATATGAGCTTGGAGGTATCCTACAGTGAGGGTACGAGGTTAATAACCTTCATTCTTGGTGAGGAAAAATATGGTCTGAATATTCTTAAAGTACGTGAACTTATCAGCTTTCCGGAAGGGCTGACACGTATTCCTGGAATGCCGGATTACATTATTGGTATGTTCAACCTAAGAGGACTGGTGATTCCTGTAATGGACCTTCGGGAAAAATTTAAGATGTCAGGTGAGGAAAGGCATGAGTTCTCAGTCATCATCATTGTCGAGGTAGAAAATAAAAACATTGGTCTTACTGTAGATTCTGTTTCAGATGTGATTTTTGTCAAAGAAGAAGACATCCAGGATACGACTGATTTAGCAGTAAATGTTGATACTAAATTTATTAAAGGCGTCGCTAAAACTAAGGATGAAATGGTAATCCTGCTGGACATTGATTTTCTGTTATCCAAAGCAGAATTTGATACATTATTGAAAGAAGAGAACGAAGAATGAGAGAGAAGCCCTCACCTCCCTACAAAGTCCTTATCGTCGATGACTCTGCAGTAGTCAGACAGACACTGAAGCAGATATACTCCTCGGATCCTGAACTGGAAGTCATTGGGACTGCACCAGATGCTTTGATCGCACTCCGGATGTTAGGTGAATCTAGACCTGATGTTATCAGTCTTGATGTACAGATGCCCAGGATGGACGGTCTTACTTTTCTTGAACGCCTGATGAAGTCCAACCCAATGCCGGTCGTAATGGTCAGTGCATTAACTACTCAGGGCAGTAAAGAGGCATTACGTAGTTTAGAACTGGGCGCAGTTGATATAGTCGAAAAACCTAAATTGGGTGTCAGAGAGGCACTTGAAGAAATTTCGATCCAGATTTGCGATAAAATAAAAGCCGCGGCACAGTCCAGAGTCAAAACACCACATCAACGCTTTATAACCCCCGCGAAAAAATTTAGTGCCGATGCTATTCTTTCTGCGTCAAATACACCAAAGGGAATTAAAGGGCAGGATTCATTAATTGCTATTGGAGCATCTACAGGAGGGACTATAGCACTGAGAGAGGTCCTTGCACCTTTGCCTGCTGATATGCCCGGAATTGTTATTGTACAGCACATGCCCAAGGCTTTTACTACTTCATTTGCGGAAAGTCTTAACAATGAATGCCAATTGAATGTAGTAGAAGCCAAAGAAGGGGAAGAAGTGGAACGTGGTAAAGTCTTAATCTCACCAGGGGATCAACATATGATGCTAAAACTAGTTGGTAAGAAGTATACTGTTACCTTGAACAGTGGAGAACTTGTAAACCGTCACCGGCCTTCAGTCGATGTCCTTTTCCGCTCAGTAGCAAATCTTGTAGGGAAAAAATCAATTGGTGTGATCTTGACAGGAATGGGTGATGACGGCGCTGCCGGCTTGTCAGAAATGCACGATGCAGGTTCACTGACCTTAGCCCAGGACGAGGAATCCTGTGTAGTCTACGGTATGCCACGTAAGGCTGTGGAATGTGGTGCAGTGGATGAAGTGAAAAACCTCGAAGGAATCATCAAACGCCTGATTGCACTCCGATGAAGCACAGGGCATTCATCTCAAGGAGATGAGAATGAGACATTACTATAATTATTCCCTTTTGATGAAGTTAATTTCTGCTAGTGTTGAGTAAATTTAAAAAGTAAATAATACAGTAAAAACTATTGACAGATAAATTATTATGTGCTAAATCTTAACGTCAATTTTTCTTATAAATTATAAAAATTTATAAAGGTTATTCATGCTAAAATCTTCGTTTAATATTCAGAGTTTGTTTCTTCTTTTTTTTATTACTTTCTTTATTCCTTCATCTACATCTGTCTATGGAGGTGAGACCCCATCCGTCTCAGGAACAAAAGTTTATTTCATAAATCTGTCTGAAGGTCAAACAATACAAAGTCCTTACATTCTTCAAATAGGTCTTACAAGTCAAATGGGAATAGCTCCAGCCCTAGCTGACTGGCCTGATACTGGTCACCATCACATTCTAGTAGATTCGACTATTAAAAATATGAATAAGTCTATTAGTAGTAAACACATACATTTAAGTAAGGGACAATCTGAAATCAGCTTAAAATTGCCATCTGGTAAACACACAATACAAATTGTATTTGCTGATTATTCACATATACCACATGATCCTCCTATAATGTCTGAAATAATAAATATAATTGTAGAATAAACTCTTTCTATGTTCTTAAGACGTTTAACCATTAGTAACCAATTGGTTTTCATAATAATAATTGGTGCAATAATTTCGCTGCCAACCATGGCTTATGTACTAATACAGATGCATAGTAATTTTGCTGAGCGACAATTTGTAGTCCGACATGATCGACTAACTACGCTCATGGCCAGTGAAATGTCTCCAGCACTTCATCTTAGTGATGGTCGCATTATCGGGAAGAAAGTAAAGGCCTTTGTATCTACTGTTGAAGAAAATCTTATCTTACTTAAAGCTTACAATATTGATGGTGATGAGGTCTTTGAAAAAAGGAACAGAGAACAGGCTCCTAATTTGAATATGAAAATAAAGAATCATTTGAGGAAGCTGAAACAGGGTGAAGAATTTCGAGAAGATTTTCAGGAAACATTAATCCTTATAAAACCTGCATTTCTTCCTGGTGACGAAATCGGTGGTTTTATCGGGGTGGCTTGGAGTAAAAAAGAATTAATGCAACTACGCTGGGAACTTATAAATACAGCTATGATTGTTACATTAGCTATACTTGTATTTACTGTTTTTATCATCATTTTTATTCTTCATTTCATTATCACTAGACCTGTTGGTAAAATGATGATGTTGATTGATCATGAATCTAAAGAGATTGCTAATGCAAATCGAAAGCTAGCTGAGCGTACTCAACGTCAAAGTTCTTCGCTGGAAGAAACTTCAGCATCCATTGAGCAAATGTCAAGCATTGTATACAACAATGCAGACGACGCAAAGAAAGCCTCAGAGATGGTACGCTCTGCACGGGAAACTGTAGATTTAGGACGTGAAGAGTTGCAGCAAGCCGTCAGCAGTACAATTGATACAAATGAGCGGACAATGGCAGAACTTCAGACCGCAAACACTCATGTAGTTGAAGCAATGGCTGCTATTTCAGAAAGCTCTACAGAAATAGCAGGAATAATAACATTGATCAACGATATCGCCTTTCAAACCAATTTATTGGCTCTCAATGCATCAGTTGAAGCAGCTCGAGCCGGCGAACACGGAAAGGGTTTTGCTGTAGTTGCTACCGAGGTTCGTAAACTTGCACACCGTTCTTCCAAAGCTGCTTCCGAAATTGGCAAACTTGTCGAACTCGAAATGCAGAGCATAAAAAACGGTAGAGATTTCGTTGAAGGAAGCGACCTTGCTCTGAACAGTATGAAGAAAGAAACTGAAGAAATGCTAGAGACCCTTAAAAACAAAAGCGATCTTAGTATGGATGAAATCCTGAAAGCAGTTATTAAATTTTCTGAAATGATGGAAAACATTGAAGCAGCATCTTCAGAACATGCAAGCGGCATTAGTCAGGTTAATGTAGCAATTTCAGATATGGATAAGTTGACCCAGGAAAATTATGTTATGGTTGAGCAAAATTCATCTGCCAGCCAAAACATGGCAATGGAAGCCGAAAAACTAATGAAATTGTTCTCATCCAAACAAGACAAAAAAGGGAATGATTCATCCCAGAAAAACACGGCAACTATTCACCAGGGTGCGAAAATAGAAGAAGGACAAGATATCCCCCAGATTGAAATGCCTAAATTTAGGAAAAATTATGAAAATTTTAAATGATTATTAATTAATATAAGACTAGAGCGCACCAAAATTATTTGACACGCTCTAAATAATTAATATTAAATTTTTCAAACCAGCTTCTGTTTTCCAATTGGAAGTTTACGGACACGTTTTCCTGTGGCAGCAAAGATCGCGTTTGTTATTGCTGGAACAATAGGAGCAGCTCCAGGTTCACCAATCCCAGTTGGGGAGGATTCGCTTTTCACGATACTCACTTCTATTTTAGGTGTGTCCTTCATGCGAGCGATACGATAATCGTCAAAGTTACTTTCTTCCACCCTTCCGTTCTTAATAGTAATTTGCTCAAAAAGTGTTGCTGAAGCGCCCATCACAATAGCTCCTTCCATCTGAGCCTTTATGCTGTCTGGATTTACTGCTAATCCACAATCAACAACACAGTCAACACGATGTAATTTTATTTTTCCTCTATTAGATACAGACAACTCAACAACCTGAGCGACAACAGTTCTGTTTTCATCTAAAGGGAACCATTCGTTAATTGCTATTCCACGCCCATGACCTTCAGGCAGAGATTTCCCCCAACTAGCTTGCTTAGCTACTTGTTTCAGAACGGACAGATGCCTAGGACTATTTGTTATTAGCCTGATACGGTAATCCAAAGGATCTTGCCCAACCAAATATGCTAACTCGTCCACTACGCTTTCTGTATAAAAAACATTCAGACTATTTGGGGGAGCACGCCAAGCACCAATTGGTACTCCAAGTTCAACACCAGTATGTTGTGAATGAACCCCTTCGACATTATAAAAATGATCAGGAAACATACCATAGTCGTGAACCGTTGCTGCAACAGCTAGTGGATCAAAATCAAGCCAACCTAAGGGAGGAATAAAGCGAGAAATAAAGTTTGGCTGAGCTATCTGGCTTTCCCACTTAGTTGGTAGACCATCCTTACCTAGTTCAATCTGAAACCTACTCATACTAGCCGGGCGATAAAACCCATGCTGCGTATCTTCTTCTCGACTCCAAATCACTTGAACAGGTTTCTGAATCGCTTTTGAAACAATGACAGCCTGTGTAACAAAATCTATTTCACCACGACGTCCAAAACCACCACCTAACAAAGTAGTGTGAACAATAATTTGATCTTCTGAGAAACCAGTAACATCTTTAGCGGCATTCATACAATCTTCCTGATTCTGAGTGGGAACCCAGATTTCACATGAGTTTGAAGTTACATGAGCGGTACAATTCATCGGCTCCATAGTAGCATGATGCAAAAATGGCATCTCATACTCAACGTCCAAACTTTTTTCTCCACTTAACTCAGCTTTTCCCATTTCATCTAGAGTGGCACGAAAAGTAGCGCTTACCTTAATACTATCAAGATTACTAGTATTTCCACCCTCAAATTCACATCGTAAGGATTTTAAACCCTTCTCAGCGTGCCAAGTTGTGTCTGCGACAACAGCAATACCATTGGGGATTTTAACAACAGCCTCAACCCCCTTAACTGATTTAGCAGCAACCTCATCAAAAAATTTAATCTCTCCTGCAAAAACAGGGGACTGGCAGACTGCCGCAAAAAGCATTCCTGGACGCCTAACGTCAATGCCAAATTCTGCTCTACCACTGACTTTATCTGGTGTATGTAATTTAGGTATTGATCTACCAATTAATTTAAATTGGTCAGGAGACTTGAGAGTAGGGTTCTCTGGAGGACTAATTTTAGATGCTGCTAGCGATAGTTGACCATAACTGGAGTTACGACCGGTTTTTGAATGCCTGATAAAGCCTTTATCAGCTATGCATTCAGTTTTTGGAACGCCCCATTCTTTTGCTGCTGCTTCTATAAGAATTTCCTTTGTTCCTGCTCCAACAACTCGAAGTTTATCCCAAAATGCCATAATGCTTTTGCTCCCATCAGTTCTTTGCATACCAAAGAGCATCTGATTTTTAAATTCATCATGATTTGAAGCAGTAATTACTTTAATAGAATTCCAGTCAGCTTCCAGTTCCTCTGCCAAAATCATAGCCTGACCAGTATGAGCTTGCTGACCCATTTCAGATGCAGGAAGGAAAAGTGTAATATTGTCGTCTTTATCGATGCGCACCCATAGGCCGAGTTCATTCTCTTTAGCATTAGCTGAACTCATAATCTTAGGTGAATCAAATGTACATCCGACCAGCAGACTGCCTCCCGCAATAGTTGTAACTTTTAGAAAGGTTCGCCGATTCATAGTTGTCTTTTTCATGAGACCTCCTTTAGCAAATCTGATGCACGATGAATAGCATTACGTATTCTTGGATAAGTACCGCAGCGACAAAGATTAAGCATCCCTCGGTCAATATCTTGATCAGTTGGATTGGGCTTGCGTTCCAACAGTGATACTGCTGCCATGATCTGACCTGACTGACAGTAGCCACACTGAGGTACCTGTTCTTCAACCCATGCCACTTGAATAGGATTCAGGCTATCCTCTGAGAGGCCTTCGATTGTGGTGATATCTTTGCCCTCAACCTCTGCCACTGTAATACCACAAGAACGTACTGGGCGCTTATCGATTAGAACTGTACAGGCACCACATTGCTGGATACCACAGCCGTATTTGGTCCCTGTAAGGTTGACATTATCTCGAATTGCCCATAAAAGAGGTGTCTCCGGTTCAAGGTCAAAGGTGTACTGTTTCCCATTGATATTTAATTCTGTCATTTGATCTCCTTGGTTACGGTTAAATTAAAATTAATACTCTAATTTGGTTAACCATCTTAATTCCTATTAGCCTGTTAATATATTTTATTCTTATTGTTCTATGAACTTAACTGCCAAAGTTGATGTAAAATGAGGTGTGGGGTAATTATAATAAAAGAATATTTTTTAATCCGTTACTACTAGTGGTATCAGAGTAAAGATTTGAAACTTAGACTTTCGGGTTATTGTTTCTATGTCTTTTCTACAATTAGGTAATATTAACCAATTAATTTATTAAATTAACAGTACCTCACGGAAGAATCAAGTGTTATTCAGTTATACCAATTTATAGCTAATGATACGGCTTATAGGCACTTAAATGGATACCTAATTATTTAACTCAGGTCGATTAACTAATTCTACACAGTCAGCTAATCCCTTTAAATTATATAGGCTAACATCTATACGTAGCGTAAGCGTAGTTAAATCGTTCTGTATTGCGCCTTAATGTTAATCATAGGTGCATTATACTAAAGTAACTATATCACTTTAGAGAGGCTTTTAAGCATCATTTGACTGATGTCATGATGCATGTGCAAAGACAGCATTACTATTCATCATAAACCTGGTCAAGCTTAGACTCTGCTTAATATAATTAGTTGATGCTTAAAAACAGTTTATGTTAAAAAAGAAACAGGATAATAGTTTAAGTTCCAACAGAACAGGTATTTTAGTGTTTTGTAAAAGAGGTTAAAAAAGATTTCCAGCCTAAACCGGATCCATTTTCTCAGGTTATAGGCAGCAGAAGAGAGTGTAACATTAATCTGATCACCAACTTCACCTTTGAGGAAACATCTACCGAGTCGGAAGTCCTGTTTTAGATGACTGATGGTAGCTTCTATTCCAGCTCTTTTTCTGAATCTTTTTCTTTGTTTTCTTTTTTTGTACTCAGTATCATTAGTACCTGGCCGTGACGGAGTCATGAGCTGAGTTTTTCCAAAATCCTTCTCTCCCCTGTATCCACGATCAGCAATCAGGATATCAGGCTGAGTACCAGTAATTCGTTTGAGTTGTTTGAGTACCACATCGATGGTATGACCATCGTAAGGATTTCCCGGCAGGGCAAGAGCACCAAGGATAATTCCGCTGTCTCTGGTTCTGGCGATAGAGGCTTTGGTTCCAAATTCATAGCGTTTGTGAGCCTTGCCCTTGGCAATACACTCGACGTGTGGTTCATGGAGAGAGTAGATTTTATCTTTATCATATTTTTGCTGAAACAGAATACTGGCAGAGTTAAGCAAAGTATCAATATGTGGTTTTAGCTGCTTGTCATTCATCTTGCGCAGCAGATCACGAACCATGGCGCGTCCGATTGTGCGGATTTTTCGGGTTGCTTTTATGGCTATTTTCTTTTGTTTTGGAGATTTGCGGTTGGAAGCCTGACGAAGCAGTTTGGGTGCAGTACGGCTGTAGCTTTGTCTTAAGGAGATATCTTCCTTGTTGGCAATCTTCCTGCAAGTGTCTATGACCTTCTTGGCCAGTTTCGCGTCTGTAGGAAAGGTGATGTTTTTTTCCTGAACGGTGGTATCAACAACTACTTCTTCCGCTTTGATCTTAGGATGGAAGAGGTCAACAGAAAGTTTCAAGAGGCGTTCGGCACCCTTTTTACCAATGCGTTTGCGGAAATGAGTTAGATCCGATGAAGCAATAGGTGCAGACCACTGAAGTTCATGCTCTCCGCTAAGAAACTGCCAGTAGGGATTTTCAATCCAGCCCTCAACCACCTGATCATCACTAAGATCATGCAGTTGTTTCAAAAGAAGCAGGGAGATCATCAAACGAACAGGTTTAGCCGGGCGGCCTCTGCGAGAGTAAAGACGGGTAAAATCAGTCTCAAGAGATTCCCAATCAATGATCTTGCTTAGCTGGTAAATAGGTTGTCTTGGATTTAGTTGCTCACTCAAACCATTCATCAGAAAGCTGGTTTGAGAACTGTCAGGTGATTTCCCTTTCATTGGATTAACCTTTGGTAATGTGAAATTGCAGGGTTTTAGGGCTTGAAAAAGAAGTATACTGTATTATAACACACCTGTATTTAGATATATACTATTGATATTATTAATTTATAACTATTATTAAGCGTTAACTATTTATAAAAAATGATTAATTTACGATTACTGGCAAATACTGATTACACTATCCATAAGATATTTTAGTATAAATATTCGAGATTTTTTTTTATATTGCGGCTATATTTAGAATCAGTAGCTTTAATTAATGACATTTATTTAACTTATAGTATTAACTTTGTTTGTCGAGGTTTGCTTCTATATTGCTACTATCAAATTATTTTGATTTGCAAATTGAAACTAATCCTTAAAGATTGTTAACAACAAAATTTAAAAGATAGCTTTGGAATTGAGATTATTATTCTTGTTTTTATTTTTTCTTTTATTTCCATGGTTTGGGGTAATTGGTTCTAATTCACCAAATATAATTGCTGGACGTGATATTTATATGTCAATTTGCTCATCATGCCATGGCATTAATGGTAAAGCATCTATTAATTATGCTCCAAGCTTTTATTACGGAGAGAGACTTGAGAAAGATATTTCAATATTAGTTAAGTCTGTTAGAGAAGG
>Ga0209374_1001865_pt1 | contig 19481 bp, 13 predicted proteins | sample SaaInlLV_DNA_10m_FD_184683 | JGI IMG/M metagenome (GOLD analysis project Ga0209374, IMG submission 184683) | Marine microbial communities from expanding oxygen minimum zones in the Saanich Inlet - SI075_LV_DNA_10m (SPAdes) (version 2) | ecosystem: Environmental > Aquatic > Marine > Unclassified ... | reverse complement strand
CTAAATCAGCTTTGTCATAGAAATTATGTGAGGCCCAACCGCAGGGGTTACTGCGCCAAAGCCCTAAAGTTGAGCCGTTGGCCCATGGACCGGCCCCCTGTATTTTAAGGCCCCGCGTCTCGGACCACGGGCCTTTAGTATTGGCCTTGTAAATTCATCTAGGGGGTAGTTTTGTTCGGATGCCACATCTATTCACGCACCAATTTCAAGCTAAACCGTGCCGCTGCTCTCGCCGAGTGGCGTCAGTTATTGAGCGCATAGATTTACGCGGTGCTAGCAATCTGATGCGAATTCTCATTAGTTTGACAGCTGATTTTTGGCTCATCGTAACTACTGAGGAGTGGATATGAGACAGCACTGGACCCACGATTTTACAAAATATGTTGATGGATCGCTTGAAATTTGTAAAAATAAATGGGATTTATGCGTCTTGGTAACATAAGCAATATGGCGTCCTGTATGATGGATTATCTTTTAAGAACCGCTCAAAACTTTATTACAAAAAGTCAATTTTGTGGTATCCAGTGGCGTGTAGATCAGTACGGCAAAGCCAAATGGTCCGGAGCTTTGGGACAACGCGACATTCGGTCGGGTGCCGTACTTGAGAATGATACAATTTATCGAATTTACTCGATGACCAAACCCCTTGTTTCTGTTTTGGCACTTAAACTGATCGAAGAGGGAAAAATACGCTTTGATACTCCATTGGCAGAAATCGATCCGCGCTTTTCAAAGATGCGGGTCTTAGATCATCATGGACACGTAACGCCGGCATCTAGTTTGATTACGATAGAGCAGCTTTTGACTCACCGGGCAGGGTTTTCATATGATTTTACGATAGGTTGTCCAATTGCACCCTATTACCGCGATCAATCCATTATGGAAAATGGTACTCGTGACTTAACAGATTGGGCGGGCGTGTTATCAGATATACCCTTGTCTTATGATCCTGGGACCTCGTGGAAATATAGTGTCGCAACAGATGTTTTAGCTCATGCTCTGGAATGTGTTACTGGGGACATGATTGACACACTTTTAACAGACAATATTTTCAAACCTCTGGGAATGACCGACACTTCATTTTACGTTCTCGAAAACGCTCAAAACCGTGTTATGTCAATCTATGGTCAGAGGTCTTTAAGCGGTTTGCCAGTTCTGTCAAAAATGCCCCACGACCTGACACGGACAGCCGATCTTGGGCGCAGCTATCCGCTAGATAATCCAAACTTTCGCCGTGGGGGGTCGGGACTTTATTCGACAGTTGCTGATTACATGAACTTTGCAAATATGCTGCGTATGGGTACATCTCAATCAGGCGAGGTGATTTTATCGCCAATGATGCTATCGATGTTGCGCGCTGTACGAGTGAGTTTTTCTCAAAATACATTTCGCATTAATGATCAGGCATTTGCCGGGTATGGTTGGGGGCTGAGCGGGCGCGTGATGGAAAATATTGGAGCAGCACTTTATACTTCAACTTCTGGCGAATTTGGGTGGAGTGGCGCGGCAGCAACATATTTTTGGGTCGATCCACTTAACGATGTTACTGGCTGTGTGATGACGCAATACATCGGCAGTGAACATCCACTTGGCCCCGACATGCAAACTGCAGCGATGCGCATGTTAGCCAGTGCAGGGTAATCTGTTGTGTTGGTCTTGTCAGATTAAGATTTTTTGAGACGAGTAGGACAGTTTTGCATCCTCTCCTGACGAGGATACATTCCCCATTTTGCTACTTTAAAGCCAGCCCTATTAACCCCTCTCGGCCACTTCTGGTCCGTTAAAGGCGCAACAGGGGCTGGGTGTGGGGTTAGGTTGGCTGTGAGGTGTTGCAGGACCGCCATCTCTATTCACGCATGAATTTCAAGCTGAACCGTGCCGCCGCTCTTTCTGAGTGGCGCCAACTATTGAGCGCATAGGTTCAGGCTGCGCCAGAAATCTGATGCGAGTTCTCATTCGTCTGACAGTACCATAGATTTGTGTGATCGTGGTACTTTGGGACGTGTTAGACTTTGTCTGACAACACCCAGTTTTTTGTTGACATCACCTTTTCAATGACATGATATGTAACTAACATGTTAGTTAGTAGGGGTGAATATGTTTGGTCTGTCAGTTGCGCTAACAACGCCATTCTCCCAGACGGGCGCGATTGACGACCATCTTATGGTGGCTCACAGCAAATGGGTTTTGCAGAATGGAGCTAATAGCATAACGCTTTTCGGCACTACCGGTGAAGGCACATCCATATCGCAAGTTGAAAAGTTAAAAACTCTGCAAACATTAATTAAAGAAGATATTCTGCCTAGCAAAATCAATGCAACTGTGATCACATCATCTCTTCAAAACGCCATCTTGCAATGTGTAGAATATCATTCTCTAGGCGTTAAAAGAATATTAATAGCCCCTCCATTTTTCTTTAAAGATCTTAGTTTTGAGGGACTTTTAAGTTGGTATTCCGCTGTTTTTACTGCTTGTCGGTCACTTAAAATACAGTTCATTCTTTATAATATACCACAGTTAACAATGGTCGCAATTAAACCTGAGCTTATTTCGGCGTTACAGAGTGAATTTGGTTCTGAAACGATTTTTGGGGTCAAGGACAGTACTGGCAATCTTGAAGGAACATTAGAATTCCTAAAAAATAAAGATCTAATGGTGGCTGTGGGAGATGAGCGCACGTTGGCAGATGCAATGTTCCATGGTGCGTCTGGGGCAATCTGTGGAATGTCGAATGTTTTTCCGCGTGAGTTGGCTGAAGTTATTAAAACTAAAACTCATAATGCTATGGTTAACAACATGACAAACCTAATAGTAAATGCTCCTGTAACAGCTGGCGTTAAGGCGCTTTTGGCTATAAAATCAAATGAAAAGAGTTGGATGATGGTTCGGCAGCCTCTCGAAGTCTCGCCGCAAGCTCACCAATCGCTTTTAAGGAAATCACTGTAAATTACCTCTCTAAAAAGCTATGGAACAACACTTAGGAGAAAACCATGATTACCAAATTAAAACGACATAGTATGACTGCGATTGTTGCGGTTTCAGTTGCACTGGCAGCTGTGCCCGTCTGGGCGGGTTCACACCAGATCAAGCTACGCATGTCTACGCCAGCTTCTGCAACTGATGCAAGGTCAGTCGCTTTACAAGACGTATTTGCACCAGCAGTTGCGAGTTTTGCATCTTATGAAGCCCATTATAATGGCTCGTTAATTAAACAAAACTCTGAGCTGGAAGCGATTGCGTCCGGTGACCTTGAGATGTCGATCACCTCAGCGCAAGAATTGGCACAGTATTTCCCAGAGTTTTCAATCTTCGCGACAGGGTATGTTCATCAAGACGCCGCTCATCAAGTTGCCGTATTTAATGATGATTTAATGTTACCTTTCAAGAAAAAGGTTGAAGATGAGCTCGGAGTGAAACTCCTGAGCATTATGTATTTGGGGCGTCGCCACGTCAACCTTCGTCAATGCCGGGATGAAGTCAACGTGCGCACACCGGCTGATTTGGCTGGCGTAAACTTACGCATGCCGGGTACAGACGCATGGCAATTTCTCGGAAAAGCTCTTGGCGCAAACCCCACACCCATGGCATTTACAGAGATATATACAGCACTGTCTACAAGCTCCGTTGACGGTCAAGATAATCCCTTGCCAACTGTTGTAGACGCCAAATTTTATGAGGTTACCTGCCAAATAGCATTAACGTCTCATTTGGTTGATTTGAACTATGTAGCTTTTTCAAAAGCTGTATGGGACGGCTTGAGTGCCGACCAGCAAGCTGATGTTCAAGCCGCAGCGGTGGCAGCAGCGGAAAGTGGCCGTCAAAATCAGCTGAAAAAAGAGACTGATTTGGTATCATTTTTGGTTGAAAAGGGAATGGAAATTTATGAACCTGATTTGTCTGCGTTCAGAAGCCATGTACAGAAGTTGTACTTAACTACTTCGGCCTCAGATTCTTGGCCTGCAGGTGTGCTTGATAAAATAAATGCGCTGGGTAAATAACTGAAACAATATTTTAGTTGAACAGATGAGGTCTGTAACCAAATCTATTACTCGACTGGGAGAATTCATAGCGGCCATCATCATGGCCGCTATGTTTGCGACTTTCATACTACAGGTATTCATTCGTTACACGGCGCGCATAGGATCGGTAGCAGAGACAATACCATTTTTTGACCCTAATCTCTACGGTTGGACTTTGGAGTTTTGTTTAGTTCTTTGGATTTGGTTAGTATTTTGGGGAAGCTCACTGATTGTAAGAGAGAGAGATCATGTAACGTTTGATCTAATTCTGACCAGCGTAAATCCAAAAACAAGGAAATGGATGGCAATTTTTAGCTGTTTAGCAATTTCTGTTGGCTTTTTGTGGGTGCTTGAGCCGACTTGGGAGAAATTTTATGTATTACGCTTGAAAAGAACAGCAACTCTGTCAAATTTATTCGGCGACTGGATTCGTGTCAGAGATATATATTCAGTATTCTTTCTGTTTTTAGTTTCTGTTTCAGTAAGATATGCTTGGAGGGCGTGGAAAGTTTTCCAAAACGGTGCAGATTTTGAAAATATTTCCGATGAAAATCTCACAATTGATGAAAGCAAAACGTTACCGAAATGACAACAGAATTTATTCTATGTATCGTGTCGCTATTTTTTCTAGCTGGTATCGGAATGCCGATTGCATACGCAATAATGCTTTCATCATTTTTTTACCTGTCTGTCGGTGGCCAGGATATTGGCTTATCGGGTAAAATATTGCTTGATGGAGTGTATTCCAGCTTTATTTTACTAGCTGTTCCTCTCTTTATTATAGCGGCGAATATTATGAACGCTGGAACTATAAGTGACCGTTTGCTAAAATTCTGCGTCGGTTTGGTTGGACGCTTTAAAGGCGGTATGGGCCACGTCAATATTGTAGCGAGTCTTATTTTTTCTGGAATGTCTGGATCTGCGGTTGCAGATGCAGCAGGTATTGGAAAAATTATAATCGATATGATGACGAGAACTGGCCATTATACACGAGGGTATGCCGCGGCAATCACAGCTGCGTCCGCGACTATAGGGCCAATTATTCCACCATCCATACCAATGGTTCTTTATGCACTGGTTTCGAATACCTCTATTGGGTTCCTCTTTTTAGGTGGGATTATACCAGGTTTATTAATGGGTATGGTGCTTATGGTTATGAACACTATTATATCCTACAAACGCGGGTTCGGGACTGAGGAGGCCATACCCCTTCGAGAACTGCCAGCTTTGACAGTGAATGCTTTTCCTGCCCTTCTTATGCCGGCTATTTTACTTTATGGAATTTATGGTGGGATAACGACCCCAACAGAGGCAGCAGCTGTTGCAGCCCTTTACGCACTTATACTTGCAGCCGTATTCTATCGTGCGCTGTCGATTGATAAATTTTATAGTATACTTGTAGAATCTGCAAGATCGTCAGCAGCAGTTGGGCTGGTAATTGGCGGTGCCTTAATTCTCAACTACATAGTAGCTTCAGAAAATATTCCAAATATTATGGCTAGTTATTTTATCGGATTAGATATTTCACCTTTTGCTTTTTTAATCACAGTGAATATCATCTTATTACTATTAGGATGTCTACTAGATGCAACCACTCTTATCCTTGTCATTATTCCCCTGTTTTTACCAGCTTGTCGTATATTAGAAATAGATTTAGTACATTTTGGAGTGGTTGCAATTATCAATTGTATGATCGGTTTGATCACTCCACCGTATGGAATTTTATTGTTTGTTATCAATGCCGTGACACGAATACCATTGGGTGAAATTATTCGTGAAGTTATTCCCTTTTTATTGGTTTTAGTACTTGCACTGTTAGTAATGATCACCGTCCCAGAAATTGTTCTATGGCTACCACGAAAATTTGGATACGTGGGCTGATATGGGTTCAGGCAATACCAAAGTAGGCAACAACATGACAATAAGCTGGTCAGAGTTAGCACTGTGACAAGAATATTAGTAACAGGCCTCGCGACTTTGGACCTAATTTTTGCATTGGAACATTTACCTCAACTAGGTGAAAAGTACCTAGCTATCGAAGGTCTGTTGTCTGGAGGCGGAAATGCAGGGAATGCCGCTGTCGCCACCGCTCGCCTAGGGGGTACGGTAAGTATTTTTGCAGCCATAGGGCAAGATGATGTGGGTGATCTAATCTTAAAAGGTCTTCAAAAGGAAGGAATCGATACTAGGTTTGTAATCCAGTTAAAAGGCCACCAATCGTCGTTTTCATCAATAGTGATTGATAAGGCAGGCGAGCGACAGATTATTAACTGTCGTAATACTCCAAGCGTTAAAAACCTGGATAATTTACAAAATTTACCAATTCAGGACGGCTATCTTGCAGATAGTCGATGGAACGAAGCGGCCGTTGCTACATTGAAAATAGCAAATTATTTTTCGAAGCCAGGTGTTTTGGATGCAGAAGCACCTGTATCATACGAAGCAGTCTCCGCAGCTTCTCATGTTGCTTTTTCACGGCAAGGACTGCGTGATTTTACACAGCACGATGACCTAATAACCGGTTTGAGAAGTTTATCAAATAGACTGGATAACTGGATCTGCGTAACAGATGGCTCTGCTGGCGTATATTACTTGGAACAAGGACAACCTCATAATGTTCAACCCCCCCAAATCCTTGCAGTTGATACACTTGGTGCTGGAGATGTGTGGCACGGCGCGTTTGTTCTTGGGCTTGCAGAGGGTAAAAATGAGTTAGAATCTATCCATTTTGCTAATTTAGCAGCATCTCTTAAATGTACAAGTTTTGGGGGGCGTGCGGGTATGCCCACACGTTCGGATGTATCAGGTTTCAATCTTTAAATAATTGAAAGTGAAGTGGTCCGGCAAATCAGGAAAGCGTGCTAAGAGGTATTAAACCCGAATGAATAAACACGGATCAGGGCAGCCAATACAAGGGCGCAGGTTGGATTACGACTATAACCAAGGCCGATATCAAAATCTTTATGGATGGGCGCAGCCGCTATTTGGACAATATCTTCATCGAGCGGCTCTTGCGATTCTTGAAGCAGGAGGCAGTCTATTTGCACGAAATCAATGACGGTTTCCAGACCAAGCGGATCATCGATGACTGGATCGGGTTCTACAACACTGAGCAGCCTCACACCGCCCTCGACAAACGCACGCGAGACGCGGCATACTTCGACACAAGTGAAACACGAAAAGCGGCATAAACATACACCAGATGCATCTTAGCCAAGCCACAAACCTGTCCTAAAAAGCAGAACCACTTCAGAGGTCTCTTATGTACGGAATTGTTCCAAGCTTAAATACACCATTTGATGCCTCTGGAGCATTGGATCTTTCATCGCTTTCAAGACTTGTTGAACACACAGTTAGTACTGGTTGTGGTGGCATGTTAGGTTTGGCCGTTGCTGGCGAACACAATACATTAAATTATAAGGAAAAAAGTAATTTTATCTATACGGTTGTTAAACAAAACCAGGGCCGTATTCCATTTATTTGTAGCGTTACGAGCTCTACTTTCACTGAAACCTTAAACCTTACAAAAGTTGCCACTGCAGCTCGTGTAGATGGAATTTGCGTGCAGCTGTCACCTAGCTTAAACTTTGAAGAAAAAATAACATTTCTGAAAAAACTTGAAAAAGAAAGTCCTGATATAATCATGGTCCAAGATCTCGACTGGTCCAGCGGAGGTATTTCCCTGGACGAGATTACTTTCTTGTACCGAAGGATCGAAAAATTCAAGTGGCTCAAAATTGAAACCTCACAGGCAGGCCCAAAATATAGTGCAGTAAAAGATGCTACTGCGCAGGGCCTAAAAGTTTGTGGTGGTTGGGCCGTCACACAGTTAATGGATGCGATGGCCAGATCTGTTGATGCCTTCATCCCAACAGGATTGGAGTCGATATATGTCGCTATTTATCGTGCTTATCAGGGTGGCGAAAAACAAAAGGCCAGAACATTGTTCGAAAGTATTTTGCCAATTTTAAACTTTTCTAATCAACATATTGACATAAGTATAAAATTCTTCAAGAGCTTGAGAGTATGTGAAGGCATCTTTGAAAGTGATTATTGTCGTTCACCCTCTGCGGTTTTTGATCCAGTCCAGTCCCAAGAAGCCAAGCACGCTATTTCGCGTGCTATGAAAATTCTTTCTGATTCAAGCTAAGTCCTTATGAAGTTATGATTTTCAACTTGTTAGTTTAGAAAATTTTCTGCGTCAAATCTTTTATAGCCGTGAGAGAACAGAGGCGCTAGCCGTTTGGGAGCTTTAATTGCCTAAAGACCTTGTGTTTGAGGCAATATGCGAGCGCATTGTTTATCTAGCTTATTGAAGCAAAGGCGACTGATCAGGACGGATAAATGGTGTATCGACCACTATGGGTGCAACCATGAATTTGGAGGTTGCAAAAATATTTTTGCAATCAGAATTTTCTATCAACTCCAACTCTATAATCTAAATTATTCCTAATCTTCTCGTAATTTTTTATAGGTTTAAGTTTTTTAACTGGACACCTCTAAGTCGTTTTCTGTTGATATTTATAATAATGATATGGGGGTTAAAGAGATTATACAGCTTCGATGCTGCATACCATCTTGAGTATTGATCGTTATTTGTTTCTAGTTTTTACTGCTTCATTTCTAATGTTCAATTAACACCCTGCACTAAGGTCACTTTAAACGCCTTGTTACTTCTGACTTAGCTTTTGAAGTTTTTGGAACCGTCGGGGTTGAACAGGTTTCGTTTTATTTTGCATGACAGCGTCCCAATCTGCGTCCACGACATCGCCAACATAGAGATCACCAAGACTATCGTAGGCGATGCTATGAGGCGATAGGAACTGCCCTGGTTCGAGCCCGGCACCCATGCCTGCATCAAGCCTCGACAGCGCATTTCCTTGTTGGTCGAAAACACTAACAAAAGGACCAATATTTGGGAAGTTTTGGTTAACTTCTAAATAGGACGCCAGTTCTCCAACAATGCAGTCAGGACATGTCCCGGGTGTAATTGCTAGCCCACTTGGCCTATGCATGTTGTTGATTTGAGTCTCAAATCGTCCGTTTGAGTCAAATATTTGAATTCTAGAGTTTTCCCGATCAGCCACATAAATCCAACTATCAGAATCACAACAAATATTGTGAGGAAGATTGAACTCTTTTGGCCCTGTCCCAGAGGTTCCCCAGCTCATCAAAAGTTTTCCGTTTGGATCAAATTTATGGATACACGCATTTTGGTAGCCATCAGAAACAAAAATATCACCTGTTGGTGAAACGGCCGAATGGGTGCACTTGCAAAATGGTTTTCCACTCATAAAGCCAGAGCTTTCACCCGCAATTCCTATCTTCAAAAGCAACCCCCCGTCCAAAGTAAACTTACGCACGGTATGATCAAAATTATCGGTCAAGTAGATACACTGATCAGGCCCTATTGAGGCACCGTGCGGGTTGCTGAAAACGCCTTCACCCCATGTTGATATTACCTCCCCACTTTGACTAAGAACTACTATCGGATGTTTGCCACGATTAAAAAGGTACACTCGGTCTCTGTCATCAACGGCGATACCAGCAACATCACCCAGAATTAGATCGGGTGGAAGTTTAGCCCAATTTGGAACAGGTTTATATTCGTAGTTGCCCGCGCCCAGTAAAACCATCTCAAATACACCTCATGGTTTAATGTTAGTATGCTCTATTAAGCTAAGAAAGGTGTGTACTCGAAGCAAGCTGAATAGTTTTTATTATTATTTTGTGAGTTTCCTGCTGAGAAATATTGACTTTTGGGAGGTCCAATTATTGAATACTTTTAATAACTCAAACTGGTATCTATAAACCACATGGCGAAGCAGCCTTTATTGATCGAAAACCAACTATAAAATTCACTTTTAAAGATCGTTAGACGTATTTTTGAGTCATTCTTTCGAATGCGATACAACAATAAAGAAGTAGGGAGACCTGAAAAGTATCATGCGCGATAAAAATGTCCCAAAACTTAGCCACAAGGCGTACGAAAGCTTTACGTATCATTTATCGGTGAGAGCTTTGAAGGCAGGGCAAATGATATCCCAACGTGAATTGGTTTCACTTACCGGTCTGCCATTAGGGGCAATCCGTGAACTGATCCCAAGGCTTGAGGCAGAAGGTCTGATACGAACAATTCCTCAGCGGGGGATGAGTATCGCAGAGGTGGACCCAAAACTTATCAAAGACGCCTTTGAGTTCCGCTTATTTCTTGAAATACAGGCGGTCAAGTATTTTACAAAACATGCTTCAGATAAAGTGGTTGGCGAATTATTAAATGAAACAAAAAAGATCATTGCTCTATGCGAAGTCGAGGGCAGTTCTGATATTACTAACTCCAATTTGATTGCAGATGCACAAACGGTGGATTGGAAACTACATGAGCAGATTATTAAAACTTTAGATAACAAAATAATTATTGACGCATATCGAGTTAACGCAATTAAAATTCGTCTAATAAAATTAGAGCAGACATCGATAACTCAAGCCAATGTAATTTCAACGATGAAGGAACACTTGGATATAATTAACGCAGTTCAGTTGAGAAACTCGGCTGAAGCAGAGATAAAAATTGTTGAACACATTAAAAATGCGCGATTCAGGGCGCTTAGTAATTAAATTTTATTGACAGCACATAAATGACATCCCATCCTTACTAACATGTTTATAAAAGGGTTATTGTGATGTTTGGCCTATCAATTGCGCTCAAAAGACTGTTCTCTTAGTGGTGGGCAAGCAGACCATGTTGACAGAACAGCCCATCAAACCTCTGAAAATTAACGGTCGTAGGGTACAAACGGATATGATTGGTTCTCTGCGCGATGCCGACATTAATGGTGACCTTGAGGAGCAGTTAGCGAGAGACGGCTATTTACTGTTGCGCGGTGTTCACGATCCGCAGGCAGTGCACGCAGCGCGGATTGAGATCTTGCAGCGACTGGTTGAGGTGGGAGAAATCGCGAAGCCTGCAGTAGCTGGTATCGCCACTGGCCGATCAAAGCGTGCAGAGATGTACTTGGACCTTGGGGCCTTCTGGCGTTCCGTCAGCGAAGGTCAGGCATTGCGTGACGTCATCAATGGACCGCGTATCACTGAAGCCATGTCTGACCTGTTTGGCGAGCCTGCTGCGCATTTCACGTTCGCCTGGTTGCGTGTAATGACAGCCGGGCGCGCCAGTCCATTGCATATAGATCACCCTTATATGAACAGAGGTAGTAATGCGTTGGTTACCTGCTGGTCGCCGATGGGGTCGGTCGGTTTGGATGAAGGACCGTTATTCATTGTCGAAGGGTCGCATACTTGGCCAGAATTGCGAGTGCAATTCGAGGGACTGGATGTTGATCGTGAGCCAGATCGTCCTGGTCATCTGAAGGAAAACGCTGCGGATTTGGCGCGCGACAAAGGCACGCGTCTACTCACCACTTCCTTTCAGCCGGGTGATTGTTTAGTTTTTGGGATGTTCACCGCCCACGCCGCCTTCGATAATGGATCGACAAGCGGGCGCGTCCGTGTGTCCTGTGATACGCGGTTTCAGCCTGCTAGCGACGTTATGGACGAACGGTTTTCTGGGCCTAACCCTCCCGCTCATGGCGGTCTAGGATATGGGTGTCTTTCAGCTGCTCGCCCCATGACAGAGACACAAACTCTGCGATGATATGTTGGCGAAGAGTACGACGGTGGGCGTTGTCAGACAAACTTGACGTCCCATTGGTTGGTACCTAACTTTTATGAATGACAACACAAAACCCATTCAAATACTTCAAGAATTCACCTGAAATCATCCGATTGGCAGTGATGTATTACATACGTTACCCATTGAGTTTTCGTCAGGTGGAAGACATCTTGGACAATGCTCCGCGTAGCGTTATGTTTCGATTGTTTTACGTTGTTGAAAACAATCAGGGTGTTTTTCAAGAGAATTTCCTATATGATTAAGGTTGATCCAATCAAGTCTACTCCATCAACGTTAAGATCTGAAACGGTAAGAAGAAAATCAGCAGAGCTGTCTAAATCTGACATAGTCATTGTGAACAGAGGGTTATCAGTTGAGACACCCGAGATCGCAATGGCTCCAAAGGTGACCGTTCCGTCTGTGGAGGAATCTTCATTAGCAGCTCCTATAAAGCCATTTGCATAGCTGAAAGACGTAAAGCTTGCACCTATCGGATCGAAGGTCAAAATCACGTCCAAAGAAGTAACACCGTCAGCGTCTTTATCTTTTGTTTCGTCTAAGTAAAAATCCAGTATTGGCGCATTTTTTGTCCCACTATTTATTACAGAAATAGCACCAATGCTTTCGGAGAAAGCATCCGCCACCGTAGTGGTTGCGGCGCTAAAAAAGGTTTCTGGCGTTCCTTGTAAATCTGTATATGTAATTTTTGCCGATAATGTTTTACTGACGTCACTTGAAGTTAAAGTATAGGTAGATGCTTCTTCGCCCTCTATGGTTAGCGAGTCTCTAAGCCATTCAATAGAAAAGGTGCCTAAGCCATCTTCATCTTTAACAGTTGATGTATCTAGTGTTAGAATGGATCCTTTTTTTGCATCACCCGAAATAGTGATTGATCCGGTAGGCGCATAATTAACATTTTGGATTGCGGCAATTGTGTTGGAGGTTACAGTCTCAATAACTCCACCCTTATCGGTGTAAGTAACCGTTGCAGTAATTGTTTTGCCAACATCGTCTTGCAAAACTTCAAATTGAGATTTCGTCGCACTTGCTGCTCCCCAAATACTTATAAGTGCAGCCATATCAATATCATAATACCAGCCTTCGTCACCAGAACGGGTGTACTCGCCATTAAGTGCTTGGCCACCATAGCCCATCTGTGTAGCGCTATGCAGGTCGTCAAAAGTTAATACCGCCTGATCGTTGTCGCCATCTTTCATATCCCAAGGGTGTTCCAATCCTATAAGGTGCCCTAATTCGTGTAAAAAAGTTTCAATTTGGGTGGCTTTTGACTGATCCGTATGTACTACTTTTGTCGGATCCGTCTCTAAATGAAGTGGAGAGGCCAACCCGCCGGAGTGGCTCATCATAAGTGTTGAACCTTTAAATTCCCCGAAGCTACTAACAGAGTCCTTATTTGGGACAGGATGTATTACAAACATGGCGTCAGATTCGGCCTTTGTGGAAACCTCCTGGAAATCAATATCAATATATTTCTCAAGTTTTGCCATGTTGTCACGCATGTAAGCAAGCTGCCAAGCTTCGGGAGTTAAAGATTTAGACAACTCTTCCCCAGAAGTTCTATTATGAACTATGTCATCGCCACCTTGTGAAATATAAATTTTTAAAACTTTTTCAGCACCGGCAACATCTTTGCGTGCCTGTATTTCGCTATCCGACATCACTAATTCTTGAACAGAAACGTTCCCACCCGACCAAGTATCAGTATTAATAATTTCTTCACCGTCCCTGAACCAAGTAAATGTAAAATCACCAAGCCCATCTGCATCCGCAATTCCACTGGCATCTGCATGGAGAGTTGTACTTTCAGTATTAGATCCGCTTAATACGAGACTACCAGTTGGCGCGTCATTTTTGTCTGCTATGGCCGTCGTACTGGCCGACGTTAATGTTTCGGCAGTGCCCTGTAGATCAGTATAGGTGACGGTTGCCGATAGTTTAACTCCAACGTCGGCGTCAACAGTTGTATAACTTGAATTTGTTTCACCGGTTATTTTTGTTCCATCTCTCAACCACTGATATGAGAGCGCTCCAAGGCCATCGGCATCAGCGATGGATGAGGTGTCCACCGTAAGGGTTTCGCCCTGCGCAGTTGTACCTGTAATTCTCAGGCTTCCTGTTGGTTCAGTATTTACATTCGTTACTATCAAGGTGGAGGCACTGGTTAAAGTTTCTGAGGCACCTTGGCCGTCCGTATATGATACCTGAGCGGAAATCGTTTTTCCAATTTCAGAGGATGTAAGGATGTATGTGGATGTGTTCGCACCAGTGATAGCTATATCGCCTGCTTTCCAAACGATTGTTAGAGACCCTAAACCGTCTTCATCTACTACCGAACTGGTATCAAGAGTTAAGGTCGAGCCTTCACTGTTTGATCCAGAAATAATTATGGACCCAGTCGGTGCATCATTCACGTTCTCAATTATAGCAGTTGCAGATGTGGCGAGGCTTTCTGTTATGCCTCCGCCGTCTACGTAAGTTACCTTGCCACTGACTGACGCCCCAACATCTTGCTGAGTAAGGGTATAATTAGAAGAAGTCGCACCGCTTATGGTCTCGCCATCACGCAACCAGCTAGTACTAAAATCTCCAAGACCGTCTGCGTCAGTTATAGTACTGGTATCCAAGCTAAGTACTTGTCCTTCAATTGCTTTTCCACTTAGCGTGACACTGCCAGTAGGAAGATCATTTTTATTTGATATGGCATTGGTACTTGCGGAATTTACAGTTTCAGAGGTGCCTTGCTGGTCGGTATATGTGACGGTAACTGAAATCTTTTTGCCAACGTCTGTTTCGCCAAGCGTTAGGGTCGTGCTTGTCTCACCAGAAATAGCAGTTCCATCTCTCATCCACTGATATGAGAATGTGCCAAGCCCATCTGTATCAGATAAGCCACTTGTATCGGCTGTCAGGATATCTTCTTGTGCTGGTGTGCCTGATATTTTCAAAATACCACTCGGTGCATCATTTACGTTTTCAACTTGAGCCGTTGCTGAACTTGAGAATGTTTCTGCAGTATCAGATCCATCTTTGTAGCTTACATTTAGTGATAGAGCGCTTGCCACATCGCTTTGGGAAAGCGTAAATTCTTTTGAGGTTGCACCGCTAATCTCTACCCCATCTCTAAGCCACTGGTATTCTGCTATACTGGCGATATCAGAACTGTCTTCATCGATGATTTTAGAAATATCAGCTGTTAAAACTGCACCTTCTTTTGCCGTTCCCGTTATTGAAACAGACCCACTTGCAGCATCATTTACATTCTCGACATCTATTTGAAATTTAGAAGCCGATTTTTTCCCGCCAGCGTCTTCAACATTAAGAACTACATCATAGCTGCTTTGCGCTTCAAAATTTGCAACAGCCTTTAAGCTTAGCTCGCCAGTCTCTGACAGGTTAAACTTTCCAGCGTCTGTGCCTGCAAGGCCGTAAACTAGCGAACTTGAATCTTCGTCTGTTGCACTGAATGTACCTACTGATAAGTCAGTTGCATTCTCGGTGATCTTGGACGAAGTGATTATAAGTGCACTTGGCGCCAAATTTGCAGATGCAAGAGCAACTTTGGCACTATCGACCAAATCAATATCAGCACCGTTTGAAATATTTTCGGTTATCTGATCTTTTAAAAGCTGACCAAGTGAAAATGCCCCTTTGGTTGCATCCGATGTCAAGTCAACAACCGTTTTAATTTCCGTATTTACATTTTTTAGGGCCGCTGAAGCAGTATTCAGGTTCGTTGTAAGGGCTTCTGCCCCTGCCTCAATTAATGTCATAGACTTTGTAATATTTGCAGATATCGCATTAACATCCGCATCTGCAGACAAATCAATAGTTTCTTTCAAAGCAAGCTTTTCTTTTGCCGCTGTGGCAAAGCTATCTAAGGCAGTCGCTTTTGCTTGTGCATCAGTCAGACCACTTCCCTTGGTTACTTCAGTGAAACTATTGATGACATTTTCTAACTGGTGACTGGTCTTTTCCACCAAGAGGGCCGTTGTTGCATCAACGCCCGCTGCAAAAGGGTTGAAATTAAGGAGGTCCACGTCACCAAGGCCCAGAGAGTCTGCTAATTCTTCAGACGTCATTCCACCTTCAGTAATGACTGTTGAAAATGGTGAGATGACTGTTCCAGATGATGTACCAGCGAAATCAATATTCTCAGCGGAAGCACCCGTAGATTGATCAATTGACCCGACTTGCCCAAGCGCAATTAGCTTAGCCGAAGCATCACTTGTCGTAAGGTTGAAATTTCCATTTTCATCTGTGAATGCACTGGGCTCAGCCGTATCAAAAATACCATTTGAGTTCAGATCAGAAAATACTAGGGCATTTGTTATCTGACCCTTAAGAACAGATCCGTTTATAACAGTAGACGTTTCTATGGGTGTAGTTCCGCCACCGCCACCACCACCGCAGGCGCTTAACGACAGAGCACTAATAGGCATCAACGCGGTAAACTGCGATTGTGGCTTTCTAAATTTGGCCAACATCTTATTGATTAGTAATGTATTCTCTTTTTTATGCGCCACAGTCATTTTTATAAACTCCAGATGTTATTCTTAGCCCTTAATCATATTCTGTAGGTTTCAAAGACAGAGTCAGCCCTTTTAATTCCAGTTTAGAGCTATTTAAATAATATGGAAGACATCTTAATAGTCTTCTTGCTAAGCTATCAGCCCACTATAGCTATCGTTCACATCACCGATAAGGATGCCTGTAAGGCCAACAGTCATATCTGCTGTAAAGTCATCAATGCTAACACCCTCTGTGTAGCTCGTGTTCAACTTACTGATGTCGGAGTAGTCTCCAGCAGTATCTACGAAAACCCATTTGGCGTCTTGTTGCGTTGTTAGTCCAACTGAGTATTTCAGAATTGCAAGCGCATCTTGCGAAGAGACCTTCCCATCCTGATTGAAGTCAGCTGCAATGTAATCAAATGCTGTCGTGGTTCCTGCAGCAGTTGTCATGCCAACCGATAGTTTTAGAGCGTCTAGTGCATCTTGAGAGCTAACCGCTTTAATAGAATTAGAATAGGCGAGGCTACCAATTACCGTAAAGGCCGATCCCGAAGTTAGTGAACCAGACACGCTACCGTCAGCTGCGCTTGTATGAGAAGAGCTATTTGTTCCATCGCTCATAACAACATCTACATCAGCAATCTTTGAACCATCACGTGTCGAAACGATACTAGAGACAGCGAAGTCTTTTGCTTCTGGGATTTCAAATATACCCTTCAAAGTAACGTTTGTGCCATCTATTAGAGAATACTTTACTTCTCCTGAGTTATTTGTGCTTACCGTAATATTTTCAGAAGTTATTTTATCGCCTGAAAGTTGATAAAAAGAGCAAGTATCCCTCGCTACATCAAAGTCTGTGATGGTGTTGCTGCCGTCACCCGAATAGAATCTAAACTCATCAGCACCCAAACCACCTGTTAAAGTATCGTTCCCTGTTCCACAGTAAATAATGTCATCGCCATCCCCAGCACTTATGACGTCATTTCCTGCACCGCCATACAAGGTATTATCAGCGAAATTACCTGTAATGGTATCACTACCAGAACCACCGATGGCCTGTTCAATAATTGCGCCAGCGGCAATGCCAAGATTGTCCGTCATAGTCCAATCAGTGCAAGCAATCGTTGAATAGGCTCCCGGTGTTAGGTTTATTGTACAAGCCTTGTTGAAACTGCTGAGGTCTAAAGTGTCGTAGCCTCCAGAGTCCCAAATAGCTTCGACGAATGGTTTAGCAGGATCATATTTGTAAACTGTATCGCCAGCATTATAAGTGGCAGCTCCATAGAGATGTTGGATTGCCGCAATGTCATAGACCATAGGCGTCGATGAAATAAGATAATTATAATTACCAGAAGTGTCATAATAATAATAATTTTCAGGGTCTGTATAGGACATCAGCGTATAGTTAGAAAAATCTTGTGATGTGGGTAACTGGTCGTTTCCCTCAAACGGGTGGTCAAGGCCAAGGGCATGCCCAATTTCATGTATTAGCGTTGCGAACGTGTAATCTGAACCTCTTTCAAAAGTTTTATCTATATCATTAGAGGTTATCCAAATATCACCAGCTTCGGCATAATTACCGGGAGTGTCAGCCCATGCGACAGCATTTTCTCCCATAACGTAATCTGTAAAGCCAAACCTAAGCGTTCCAACCTCTAAGGCTGTCTCCTGAACTTCCACAAAGGTTAGATCTGCTACATTGCTAAACTGATCTAAGGCCAGCCTGACTGCTGCTTGTTGGCTCGTAGACATCGCAAAGATTAAATCCACTTTAGGATCAGGCACGTCATAGCCATCCTCAAAAAGATAAAGGACTGAAGTTCCCGCAAAACTATAAGTAATCGTAGTAGAAGTTCCATTATCGTAAGTTTTATTGCTGGCCCAAGCTTTAGGGGTGTCAAAAAGTATCGCATCTGTGGTGCTAATATCTGTTTTTAATTTCTCGACAGTGGCAGTCCCAACGTAGTAGGGGATTTTCCCAGCAGACAAACCACCAGAAGCAACACCATTTACAAATGCACCTGTGTAGCCATCACCATTAGCCCAAGTAAACGTACCTTCACCCGTTCTCGCTCCATCTACAAACGTACCAGTGTAGACATCGCCGCTGCTGGCCCAAGTGTAGGTACCTTCACCCGTACTAGCTCCATTTACAAATGCACCAGTGTAGACATCGCCATTAGTCCAAGTAAAAGTACCTTCGCCCGTTCTACTTCCATCAACAAATGCACCAGTGTAGACATCACCATTAGTCCAAGTGAAAGTTCCTTCACCCGTTCTGTAATTATCTACCCATGCACCCGTGTAAACATCACCGTTAGCCCAAGTAAAAGTACCTATTCCGTGATGATTGCCATCAACAAATGCACCAGTGTAGACATCCCCGCTCCAAGAACTGTTGCCCCCAAAAGTATAGGTACCTTCACCCGTTCTAGCTCCATCTACCCATGCACCAGTGTAAACATCGCCACTTGCGGCCCAAGTAAAAGTACCTTCACCCGTTCTAGCATCATCTACCCATGCACCAGTGTAAACATTGCCGCTGGCTGCAAAAGTATAAGTACCTTCACCGTGCCTTTTTTCATTTCGAACACTACCGCTGTATGTATCCCTATTAGCATATTCTTGGAAAGCCATACTGTTAACCCAAACCAGAATCATTTAACTCCAGATAAAGTGACATATTCTTATTACCATTTCATTATGTTTTGGCCCCACGATAAAACTGGTGCCAGGAATCCAAATAGTGCTACGCAAAATTCACCCATCCAGATTAGTAATACTTAGCTACGGTGGGGCCCCTACTTACAAAACGGATGGATACCCGCGGGCAGGGTCAGGTAAGGGGGACTTAGATGGGCTGTAGAGCAGTTTAAGGCAAGTAAAACGTGCGATCATCAAATAAGACCAAATCTACGCAAAACTGAACATGGTGTGGTATGATTTGAGGTATGTTTTTTATACTGACCTAATTTAAACTTAGTATACAGTGCTCTATATTATTTGTTAGAAAGACTGTCTGTCCGCCATAATATAAATTAATATGGCTATATATCAATAATTTACGTGTTAATTAATTCATCTATTCCCCCAATTCTTCCCCCTAGTGCTTGACCATACCCGTTATTTCCGTCACGCGCCCGCACGCCTGCGCGTCGATGCAAACATGTTTGTTTTGGCATGCGGTTACGCAGCTGTTTGCCTGCTGAGCCACTTCTGCTCCGCTAAAGGCGCAACAGGGGCTGGGTGTGGGTTAGG
>Ga0209374_1001849_pt1 | contig 19592 bp, 17 predicted proteins | sample SaaInlLV_DNA_10m_FD_184683 | JGI IMG/M metagenome (GOLD analysis project Ga0209374, IMG submission 184683) | Marine microbial communities from expanding oxygen minimum zones in the Saanich Inlet - SI075_LV_DNA_10m (SPAdes) (version 2) | ecosystem: Environmental > Aquatic > Marine > Unclassified ... | reverse complement strand
AAGTGTCTTGCATCACCCCACCACCAATAACAAAGATACGAGAGTTCTTCTTTATACCCTTTAGATTGAGAGTATTGATAAATGTATCTACCTCTTTCAATGTTTTAGTATATTCAGTAGGAGTCACAGTAAACATATTATACTCTTCCGATTGAGAACTATATTTCTCATCAAGATAATTGTCCCAAACAAACTGGTCGATTACTATAAAGTCATTTTTAGTTGCGTCTTCTGGGAAGAAGTCTTCAACGAACTTTACTTCATATTCACCTTTATATGATTTTATACGCACGTATATCCCCCATCAACGAGAATGTTTTGTCCTACCATATATGTATTTAGATCGGATGCCATGAACATTACGACATTAGATACGTCCTCAACCTCACCAAGTCTCCCAATCGGAACATTCTTAGAGATCTCATCCATCTTCTCTTCACCCAATACATCAACTGTGAGTTTAGTCTTGGTCACTCCTGGTCCTACAGCATTGACAAGGATTCCATGACTTGCCAACTCAACTCCACTTACTTTGGTAAGACCCAACAGACCAAACTTGCTTGAACAATAAGCACTTCTCAGAGGCATACTGATCTCACTTGATATTGAAGTGATATTGACAATACGACCATAACCATTTTCCTTCATATGGGGGATCACTGCTTGGGTGATCTTGAAACAACTTGTTAGGTTTAGGTTCAGTATGCTCTCATAATCATCTGAAGAATATTCTTCTATAGGTCCGATCTTATTGGTTCCTGCATTGTTTATCAATACATCTATCTTCAAAGTCTTTATTAGGTCACAAACTTTCTTCAATTGCACTTCATCACTAAAGTCACATTGAATGAAACCATCTCCCATTCCAGATCCTCTCGTTCCACGACCTGTGAAGAATACAGTTGCTCCAAGGTTTTTGAAATCAACAACCAGTTTCTCACCAATGCCCTTAGTACCACCTGTGACCAGAACCTTCTTTCCTGTATAATCAATCAACATAATCTATTGTTGTCCCATCTTTGAATATTGCCAAACGTGTATTACTATCTTCCAAAGCTTCTATAGAATGAACTACTTGTCTTTCTACTGTAACCAGATCACCAACCTCTGCCACGAAGTCTTCACCATCAATCGTTATTTCGTATTTACCTTTAACAATGACCCAAGATTCATCACAATCAGAATGAGTATGTAGTTCTCTCTTCTCACCCTTACTGTCATTGAGAACATGTAAGGAATAATCAGAACCAGAGAAAACCTGTCCCTCTACTTTGCTGATACTGACCCTCATCGTTTATAGATGTGTTCAACATCATAACGGGATACCGCAAGTCGTGATGCTATGGTGTCACCTGTTGCAGTGATGTGGTGCTTGTTTCCCTTCTCAATGAATACCAAGTCACCTTCTTTGATAGCATGGACTACACCCTCAATCTCAAAGTCCCATGTTCCACGAAGGATGTACCACCATTCATTCCACTTAGCATGGTAGTGTCTTCGGTTCCCCTCACCTGGAAGTTGGTTCACAATAGTACAAGAGTTGTTCTCGGTGTTCACCAATGTATGAAACCAAGACTTGTCAACTGAATTAGTTTCCATAAGATCCTTGACGTTTACTACTGTCTTATTTACTTCATCAGCAGTGCCACCACTCAACCCATCGTCCTTGAGTACCCTTGGCACAAATGAATCAGCATGATCACCACGTTCGTAGTAGAAAGGTTTGTACTTATCTTGGAAGGGAATCATTTGTGCAATGTTCTCTGCCAATAAGAAATCGTCTTCAGTATCAATGTCTATTGTGGACCATCCTTTTAAAGTATGATAAACAGTCTTTCCATTTCCACCATGATAAGCACTACCAAGTTCACTCATGTTCTTCTTGAATGTTTCAGTATTCCAACACATAAGACTTGTCGTATATACCTTGATAGGAGTCATCTCTTGTGAAGGAGGATTCTTCTTTCCCTTACTGAAGTTGAGAGGTGTGTTCTCATATACACATCCAATCTGCTCATCCTTTACAGATACAACAGTATCAGAATCAGCACTAATGCCGATGAATGTCTTTATATCTTCCTTAGTAATGAAAGGAGAAGTAGGCAATACTTGTAAAACATGATCACTATCAGTATTCTCCATAAAGTCCAACATGAACTCATCGTTGGTTGCTGTATCACTTGCGAACTCTGGTTTTCTTTTGTAGGTGTTCACCCCCAGTTCTTCTGCTAGATATAGAACGTCTTCACAATCGGAGTTTACATATACAGGAATGTCTAACTCTTTGGATACTTCTTTGCAAGTATTGATCACATAACTAATCAGTGGATTACCACTTAACAACCGAAGGTTCTTGTTCTTTACTCTCTTACTACCTGCTCTCGCAGGAATCATCATAATCATTTTACTCATGGTGTTCTCCCTTTTAGAGAATTATAACAAACTATAACAAATGTCAAGTAGATAATATATTTTTTAATGGAGCATCAACAGTGACTCTAGGATCTATTACAACATGGTTCTTGAAATACACTCTCTGCGGTTCTTGCTTGTGGATGTGACTATTTGCTAGTTTGTTATATCTCTCTGGTGTGATATGTTCCTTGTAACCTTTACAATAACCACCCTTGCCGAATGAAATGCCTGTAATATACATGCTCTTGATTTCGTGACTTAGTATGTAAGTTATACCCATCAACCCACTGTTGGGTCTGGTCTTCAATGAGTTCTCCAATTTCGTAAAGAATGGTAAGTTCACGCACTCAACTTTTAAGTCCTTGTTCTTCTTCATAAAACTAGCATAATTCTCCTTGATATACCAAAGTTCATTAGGGTAAGGTGACAGCATCCACTCAACTCCCTCCCTATACCACATGACAGGATCAATAGTACCTCCACTTATATTGTTAGGTTCCAAACAATTACACAATATACTTGTCTTCGTACCAACATCCTCTTTGGTGGGTTCCTTTATAGGTAAAGCACTATTGAATCTAACAACAATATCATAATTGTCTATCGAGTCACCTTGCTTTGTACCATTCATGGTTGAAGCAGGACCAACTATGGCAACACTTTTGCCCTTCAGATATTCCCTAAAGGTCATTTGGTCCAAGTCCAACTGTTCACTTCTTGTCTCAGTTGGGCAGGGGACAATCTTCTTATTCTTGCAAACTCACCTGCATTCTTTGTACTGTGAGGTGTTTCAATTGAGTTTGTTGACCTATGATGCGTTAAATGAAAAAGAACATTGTTAGTTCTAACTACCCTATAACCTAATGTTTTAAATCGGTATAGTCTCTCATTATCCTCGTATCCCCAAGACAAGCACCTCTCGTTCTCTAAACCACCTTCAATATACTTTTCTCGGTTAAAGAATACTGCACCACCAATCGCATTAGGGTTCATCAAATGACACTTTTTAAGATCAATATCAATCACATTATTGGTCTTTCTTATATTTTCATGGAATGCTGTAGGTACGTTGTAGCAAGGACCACTATAAGGTAACACCATATCTGCTTGGTTCTGTCTTATTGCAGTAGCACAATTATTATACACCGAAGGTTCTACTAATACATCAGCATCGTAGTTCACAACGATTGGTGTCTTTGATGCCTTGACCATATCATTCAATTGTTTAGTCCTATGTAATAGGTCATCAGTTCGTTCGGATCTCATATACTGGAATGTCTGACCTTCTAGTAATTTTCTCACCTCATCACTATCTTGCTCATGTATAATGATGTTGGTATCCAAATTATTTGTAAGATAATCTACAACAGTCTTCAGATTATTCGCACGATCTGGATGCTCTATTTTAACAGGTATAACAAATGTTGTATCTTTTAAATCAATCATCGAAAAACCCCTTAGTTCCTGGTGCACTTGTTATATGTCCTTGACACTTCTTTATCTTCCATGCTTGGTATTCTTTCTCATCTTCATAGTTTTGCATATGTTCTAGTGCAACTGTTTCACTAACAGCACAGATCTTTTTCATCTTCTCATGAGTCTTTCTCATGATCATTGCATCATCACCATTGTAAACATCATACACTTGATACATACCTATATTGTTGAACTCAACGGTTCTTAACATTATACAACCACCTGCGATACCACCGAATGCACCATGACGCACAAGGTGTTCTTTTCCATCTGGAAATTGGACCTTTATTCGTTGAGGGACAGTGTGTAGATGATGACAGTTAGCACCCTCTTGGAATGTTGACAAAACACCGATCTGTGGAACATTACCAAGGATCGAAACCATTTCATCTATCCAATTGTATTCAGAGTGCACGTTTCTCATATCACTATCAATACTAACAACAAACTCACACTCTCTTGCTGTACTATGAACATGATTTACAATCTTTGCTTTGCCCCAATTCTCCTCACAAAAGAATCCTTCGAGTCTTTCATTCTCGTCAACCTGTTTGCACAACCAGTCCTTCATTTCTTGGGGAGAGTTGTTGTCACACAAGTAATACTTTACATCATGGACCGATTCATTGACAGTTTTGATTATAGACTCAACTGCAACCTTAGTCTTCTCAAATCTGTGATATGTTGGTGAATATATGTTTATTCTCATAATATTTTGCGAACCTTAAACGTACTTGTATTTATCAGAGTTTTGCCCCTGCAAGTGCTGAAACTTCACTTCTTTCACATTTTTCTAAAGTGATATGACCATACACACTCTCACCACGAAGTTTGTTGATGATGTGTGACAACCCATTGTCCTCTCTACTCAAATGTTTAGCATCAATCTGAGAATCATCACCAAGAATAATGATCTTGGAGTTTACTCCCACACGTGACACAACTGTTTTAGCAACAGACTTGGAAATGTTTTGTGCTTCGTCAAGGATGATGAGAGAATCCGAAATAGATCGACCACGAAGGAAACCAATGTTCTCAACTTCTACCACACCATCTTTCAATAGTTTCTCAAAGTCATTGTTGTTCGTTTCCTTTGCGTGAACAGTTTGATGTTTCTTCAACACGTTGATATTGTCAATGAATGATCCCATGTAAGGTTGCAACTTCTCAACCATGCTACCTTTCAAGTAACCAATCTCTTCGTGAGCAGTCACAATAGGTTTGAGAAATACAATCTTGTCGTATCTACCCTCAAGGATAACTTGTTCCAGTGAGCAAGCAAGACTAGCAATAGTCTTCCCAGTTCCCGCTGGACCTTTCAGAGTGATGATCTGAACGTCTGGGTCAAGCAATAGATTCATTGCACTGGATTGTTCAAGGTTTCTTCCCTTGATGTTTCCATATACATGCTGATCCAACTCACACAATTGTAGGATATTATCCTTCCTGCGATAAACACCCTTGATCATCTTGAGTTGTTTCTTGGTTAGTTTGTATTCCTTTTGATCTTGTGGTTCAAGGTCAAACAACACGAACTCATTTTCATAAATATCGTATTCGAGAAAGTCTCCCATTCCCAACTCCTGTGCGATAGGATTCGGGAAGAACTCTTTTTCCTTCATTGTTCCAAAGCACTCAATAGGCAAGTGGATTGTCCTCAGTCCTGTATATGACAGGTATTCTTCTGGGACAATATTATCCTTGTATCTCTCAGCATTGATCTGGAGGAACGATGCCTTGATACGAGCATTGCAATCGTTTGAGATTAGGATTGTTTCCTTGTCAGTCTCACTCTTAGACAAGTAGAATGCTGTGAGGATTATTCGGTTGTCAGCAATGCCTGTGTTCAGCACCTTTGCACTTTCCTGCAACTCCTCTTCCTTATCTCTTATAGTGATGATCCTTAGAAGACCACCCTTACTATTGCGTTCAACACCCTTGGAAATGTCAAGGGACTGACGTACCTTCTCAATATTCCTCAGTGCTTCCCTTGCGTAATACCCTACCTGTTCCTTGTTCTTGAGTTGATCCAACTCTTCGATAACAGTGAGGGGAATGACTATATCATTATCATCAAAAGATTCAGTGATACATTTGGGATTTGTAATTAGGATGTTTGTATCCAAGACAAAGTTTTTCTTCATGTATTTTCCTTATATACCGTCATTAGTTCTTGATAAACAATTTGTGAACGTAGATTCAACTCTTCTAAAGTTCCATTATTATCTATAATCATATCATACAAATTATCGTCATCCATGTCACCTTCACCAAAAGAATTTTCCTTTGGTATTTCACCACGATCTATTCGTATAGTAATGGACTCGTCAACTAGTTGTTCTTGAACATAATCATATTCACACCTCCTCCTTAGATCTGGTGCAAATATAATAGTATCATCTGGAGTATTCTTCACAAGTTCCACCAGTGATTTAGTAAAAGCAAGTTCATCAATATCCAAGGTTGCTTTACAAATAGCAATCATTTTTTCTCTATATTCGTCCTTGTTCTCATCTGTGTCGGGACAATCTGGAAACACCTTTGCAACATACTTCCTTGCAGGTTCCACAAAGGAAGTGTGGATAGTCTTGAAACCACTTTTCTCAAACTGCGGAATTAGCATATTTGCAAAAGTTGTCTTGCCTGTTCTCTTACGACAAGAGATTTGTATAAGTAATGCCATAATCATTTCTCCTAACTGTATTAGGTAGAATTATATACACATTAGAAATTAGTCAAGGGTTTTCTGTAACTTCTTCGGTTTCATCTTCACAGGGAGGAGTTTCATCCTTGCTCGTCTGAGGTGAACGACTTTGTATAATGTCACATAGGATAGTTTTCATTTCTTCTTCCTAAATCTTTTACAGTTATCACAAATTAATTCTTTCACTTTACCGAACAACGAACAACGTGAGGCAGGAATCTTCTCTTCCTTATATGTTTTGTTGCAACGACAACCTTTCTTCTTGATTACCGAAGTTTCACCTTCATAATACTTACAATCTTTTCTCATTGTAGGAAACCTTCTTGTTTGAGTATATCAAAGTTGGTCTTCTGTCCAAGTTGTTCAGCATTATCCACGAAACATTCTGGTAGTGAAGTGTCTGCTTGTAGGGATGAGATCTGAGGTTGAAAGGATGCTGTCCAATCAATATTACAAGTCATCTTCCTCTCTGCTCTTATTGTGAAACCATTCAAGGTCTTATTGTCATACCATAGTTTCACATTCTGATCCTTTGTCAAGGTCACTGAGTAATCACTGTTAGGCATCGGAGTATCAAACAATACTTGGATTGCATTAGCATTCTTCAGTTGTTTATCACCTTTCAATATACTTCGTTTTGCAGTAGTATCACCCACTGAGAATATGGATAATCCCATGGTTGCTTCGGTTGCTTGGTCAAGTCCACTGTCAACTACCTTGAATACATCGAAATCTGCGATCTGAGGCACTTCAATGTCAGTTGGGACTATTACCCTCCATTGTACCTTGAAGACCCTTGGTACGTTGATTCTGCTCTCATTTTGCTTGATTATGTCAACCTCTGCTCCAGTGAACAATTCATCTACCATTTGCTTGAGGATTGTTCCATCATCGTCAATACAAAGTTGTCCTGCACAATTCGATTCGGTTCTAAGTCTGAGATGTTCACCAACATTCAAATCACTACTATCAATTAGTTCGTCAATAGAAACATTACAAGTATATTGTGTAATAGGTCCAGAATAATTCATTTCAATTGGCACGATATGTTTTCTGTTCTCACCATAACTACCTATGGATGATGTTGGGATTGGTGTTCTTGTGGTGTATCTAACAACATCCAACACTTCTTCACCTACCGATTCATACAATCTAAAGGCAATAGTGATGGGATGTTCGGATTCACTTACTTCTATGTTGAAGTTTGATGTACATGAGACTGCCTTCTTGTTATCAATCTTGTTTGTGTTGATATACATGTTAGGCATGTCGAACCATTGCTCATTCAAGTTCTCAATAGGAGTGGAGAGTGCGTTATCTGTGTTTGTTATACCCCCATACTCTACACTTCGGTATCCAATGTATGTCGAGTAAGCATCATCAAGTGCATCATTTATTTCAGTATCAAAATAATTATCAGATAAAGAAGACACCTGTGTGTCTAGATATGATACCAACGCACTAATGTCAACTGGAGCATTGTAAGTTGTATAAAAGGCATCATCATCGTCTGTTCCTGCGTCCAATACACTATTTGCTCTCAAATAAAGTTCTGACTCATCAAGAATATAATCAAACAGTTTAGTTGACATTGCCTTAGAAACATCAACCAAGAACTTACGTTGCAAAGTGCTACTGTAAGTCAAACCACTGAAAGCACCTTGAGCATCAATTGCTAAGGGATCATATAGAACCGAACCACTAATAGGGTCGATGGTAGTGTATCCATTATCATACTCTCCTATAATCGAACCACTAATATCTTCACCACTTGTAGATACCGAGAAGGTTGTGCCAGTGTAACCTAAAGAGTCAAACACTGCGGATAGATAAGAATATGTCCCATCGTATTTCTCCAAGTTAGTATAGAGAAAGTCTTTGAAATCTTTTAGTTTCCTTCCTGCAAATACTTCCATAGAGGGTTTGTCAGAGAAATCAACATCAAACCCAATGTCGGTATCATTCAAATAATAACTCATTGGTTGTAAGGTCTGAGGAAAGGATGCTAAAGTTTCCCCACCTTGGAACTCATAAGTCTTGTAAAACTGAGAAGGTGATCCAGATATAGGATGAGATCCACTTATCTCCACTGACGATGATAATGTTGTGATACCATCAACGTAGTTGTTCTTATATGTATCTAATACACTTATCTGTGATGACCTTAGAGTAGTATTCTTCAACATATCCAAGAAGGTTGCCTTGAAACTATCCATCTCACTTTGTATATTAGAGTATTGTATATTGGATGCTGAAATGTTTACACCCTCTGTGCCATTCTCCTCGAAATACAAGGATCTCAATTGATCAAGAATATTGATCTCACTAATAGGAATATTCTTGGTCTTGGAGAATACCAAACTATTGTCACGAATGATTGATGCTTTGTTTGAAGTTAGATCGGATAAGGTAACCGACTCCGTACCATCGGACTTATTGAATACAAGAATACCATCTTCAAGGGTTATAGAGTTGAAGGGTTTCCCGAACTTTGAGATTGGAGTGGGTTCAAGACCAGTATTGTCTTTGATGTATAGTTTACCATCCCTTCTCAAAAAGATTGTAGGTTCTTCCTTTATATCAATAGTGTTCTCTAATTGATTGGAATAGGTGGAAGTCTCATTGATGGACTTTTCCCTATAACGAATCTTTAGACCTTCTGTTTGGAAACCTGACATATATTACAACCTCTTTGATTGTATTTATATGCCACGAAGGAACTCTTTCCAATCCCTATTACTCTGAGCAAGTTTATTTACCTTGGTAGCAATAGTCTGATTATATCTAAACCCTTGCTCACTCTTGATGATTCTTTTTATCTTCAAATCATCCCTGTCCACCTCAGTATCTTCTTGGATGTTCACTATCTCTTCAACACCATTCAGTCTACCTACTTTATATTTCCTAAACCCGACTGGCATGTTTCTGAATTGAGGTTTATTGTAAAGTTTCTCCCACTTGAAGAACTTCTTTATATCATCCTTCTCCTCTATTACAGCATCTACCAACTCTTGCCTTTCGTCTATAGGAAGATAATGTAGGTTTACCCCGAATAGTGTATTGGTAGAAGGATGAAACTCCATGAATAGAACCAAAGGATTCTTATCATAGAACATCAAAGTCTTCTTATGTATGGGATTATAGAAGAATGAATAGACATTCCCCAATTCAAAACGAACACCTTTTAGTTTTGCAGTGAATCGTCTTCCTGTTACAGGAATTGGTTTTACTAATCTCACCCTAATAGAAGTTCATCATTAGGATTGTTGGATTCTTCTAGTTGGGTGTTGCACTTAGGACAAACCTTAATATCTGGTCTTACCCCAGTTTGACACTTAGGACACATCCATCCCTTTTCTTGTTGCTTTTCTTCAGACATAGTAAACCTCTCTCACTAATTACATTATTACATCTATATTTATATATTCGTTATGTTACTAGAATAGGATTACCAGAACCATCCATCAATTCGAATGTTGAAAATCCCCAAGTTACGGATAAAGTCAACTCTTCGTCCGTCTTATAATCAAAAGACAATGCAGGTAATGTTATAGGTCTAAGATCTGTGAAATTGAACTCTAAGAAAGGAGAATCTGTCATATTATCCCTAACTAATACCTTACCATCCACGAATAAACTGGTTTCTAGTTCATTGATCGTGCCAATATTATATCCGAATGGGTTCTTTATTAGATTCATCCAAGCATATATGACCTTGTATGTGAACCAGTCAGCATCCACTTTTATCTCAGTAGTAAGATTGTCAAACTCAACTGTGGATGCTTCTATTGATACAGGGGAGAATTGACCCCCTACCTTTTCCTCAGTATGTGACATACCAGGAAGTTCAACAGAAGACAATCCCAACATAAAGTCGGTGTAACCTTCTTGTGCTTCCAGATTCTTCTCTAATTGAGTCTCACCCAACTTGCGAATATAAGGCAAGGAGGGAATCTCAGAAAGGATAAGTGAGAACTTATCACTTCTGGTGCTATTTAGATTTAGTGAAGTATTTTCCATACTGTTATTTATAGAAGTATATCAGACAAAATCTTTTCTAAGTGGAATACCTCTATGGGTTGGTGCAAGTTTAATATCTTCAACTAACTCTACCTTGAAACCATGAGGTGTAACAAGAACACTGGCAACCTCTTCCCTCTTCTCTGCCATATCCTTGAACTCTTGATAGGTCTTCATATACTCTTGCTTAGTATAAGGTTTCTTTGTCTCTGGATTAGTTGGATAAGTATCCTTCTTTACCGTGAAAGGTTTATTAGGCACTGGTATATTTTCACTCTTTGCTACAACTGGTGGGGTTGGAGTAGCAGGGGTGAAGTTTGGATCTGCCTTATTCTTTTCTTCCTCAGACAAGAAATGAACTTGAGGTGCTACAACGGGTGCAGGTTGGTCTGGTGTTCCTTGACCAGATAGTTTTGCGAGTTGTGCTTGGATCTCTTGTTGTTTTGCATAAAGATCTTGAATGTCTTTTTGCTTTTGGACTGCTAGTGCTTCTTCCTTGGTAAGTTTACTCATACTGAACACTTCATTACCATCTTCAAAGATCTCATCAAGATTGTCCTCTGTGATGTTCTCAATCAAACGTGCGTGACGGAAACTCTTCGTATTATCTTTTTTAACTACAAACATGCTAACTCCTTATCAACTTTTGCAAATGTAATAAACCTTTTATACCCTTGTGGGAATTGTTCTTGACGAAATCTGTCAAGTTGTCCACCCCTTCATGTATTGCTATATCATTCAAATCCTTAAACTCTTTGTATTCTGGTGGGAAGATCAGACAAGTCATATTCTTTTTCAAGAGTTTGGTTGTCCAAAATATCCCATCGGGATCATTGTCCATACAATAAACCCCTTTCTTGTATTTATCAGTGAAATATAAAAACTTAGAGTGAGACATTTTCACTCCCAAAGTGCTCACCGCATTGTCGATGAATGTCGAGTCAAATAATCCTTCCACGATATAAACTAGTTCACTCATATCCACCCCAAACTCATTGTATTCGGGTTTAGACTCATCGGTTTCCCTTTCCCAGTTGATATACTTGGGACTATTCTTCTTGTCGATTGCTCTTGCTTGGAAGTAATAGATCCTTTTATCCTTATCGAAGAATGGTATGACGATCCTGTTCTTATACTTCTTGTATCTTCTCTTCTCTGTTACGCAAAATCTCAAGGTCTTCAAGACACTATAAGGGATACGTCTTTCTTTCATATCCTGTTTGAGATTGTCTGGGAGGGCAACACAATCATCTTGATAGAACTTTTCGATCTCAGTTCTTTCCACTGGTTGCTTCTTAGGTTTGTTCTTCAACTTGCTAAGGATCTTGTCTTCCCTTGATGAATTATCAGTAGTACCTTTCTTCTTCTTGCGAAATGCTTTTGATAGACAACGATTACGAAAACTTGAGTATTGTGTGGGATAGTATTCCTTTACGAAATTGTAAAGAGACATGGACAACTCACAATTATGACAATATACTGTCCATCCCCTTTCAACGTTACTCAGAAGATACAATCTCTTCTTTGCTGAAGATTGCTGTGAATCACCACATGCAGGACACCTTCCACGATGGGTAGATGCAGACTTTACTGCTCCCTCTATGTTCTCGGTGAAGAATCCTATTGCAACTTCATTTGGGATATTATTTTTCATCTATGAGATTATAGATGAATATGGATAAAGTCAAGATCTAAATTTATTTATTAGATGAACAAGACCGAAGCAAGCAAATGCGTAGTATGGTAATATAATGTTGAACACATATAATTGCACCAACCAACCAACCCAAAACGATTGACATGCTTGACAATACATCAACTTGTCAGCATACTTGTAAAGAGTTGGACTTATTGTGAATTTGATTAGTAGTTGTTCTTTCTGCTCATCGAAATGTTCAGCAAGATAGAACGAAATACCATACACGCAAAGAAAGTAAACTATAATTGACAAGATAACTAAGTAAGTGGGTTAAAATAATAATGATTCGTTATAGTGTTTGCTCCATAAGATGCTAGTACCGCAGGGTCGGTCCCTCCAGAACCAATAGGTAAATATTGACCATTTGGTACAGAATAAACAGATATTCTAAAGATAGCAGATGGAGAATTACCAGTATTGTTATTTGCGAAATACCTAATAGACCTAATCCTACCATTTATACCTGAGAGTTCTCCACTGTCTATAGGTATAACCACATAATTGAAAGCATTTGCTATTGCAGCTCCACCAGTTGCAGTAGAATAAGCATCATTTGTTGATCTGGATAAATCAACACCAGGATCGTTCGACCAATTTCGGTTCTCTTGCCAAGCATAATATGCTGTACCATCTTCATAAACAGTTTGAACGTAAATTCTCTCGTCCCCTCCTCCAACACAAACCATCAGAATAACCATATTAGAACTAGCATTGAATACATCTCCATATGCCGATCCTATATTACCATTAACATCACTAGTAGCATCATATGTTATATCACTAGTACCATTATTAACACCATATCCACTACCACTATATAACCAAGATGGTAGATCATGAGTATATGTATTAATACCTGCTCCGAATCCTCCTGCTCCATGTGCTACTATAGTAGTAGATGTTGTTATTTCGACAATATCAGACCCATAGTTAGGTGACACAAATAAAGGGTCACCATAAGAGTTCAATGCTATTTGATTATCCACATAAGTCTTGACTGCCTTTTGAGAAGGAACTACGGTATCTAGATCTGCTGAGAAAGTGCCATCGGTCGTGAATGATCCAATTCTTGCTCCTCCTCCCAATTGCAAACCAGAAATGTTACAATTCCAACGTTGGTTACCATTAGAGGTAAAGGATACTTCACCAGTTCCCGAAATATAGAAACCAGTATTACTATCACCTTGGAAACTCAACCCTGGATCTGTAGCATCTCCATTAGAAGGAAGAACCTGTCCATTTACGGAAAGACCATCATTCCAAAAGAATCCCTTTTCAGCACCATTATGAGAGAATGCTACTCCCGATTCAGTAGAATGTTTGTAGATACCCGTATCTGGATTACTTGCTATTGCTAAAGAAGGTGCTGAGTCACTACCATTCCCTAGTTGAACAACATTACTGTTTCCCATCAATATGTCACCATCCATGGTCAATTGCCCACTTAATGTATCAGTAGTGTTATTTAATTTACCATTTTGCAGACTTGTAATTTGCGACTGTAAAGAAGTATCAATACTATCTACATAATCCTTGACCGCAAGTTCAGTGGGAGGACTATTTGGACTAGTGCCCAGTGCTCCCCCACTATTGTTTAGAACTTCTGCTTCGTCTAGATATATCTTTTTCTTTGCCATGTGTTTATACCTTATTTAGTTGGGAACTGAATTGGTAGAGGAGCATAATGTCTACTTTGACCTGCTTCAAGTCCCACCCCTACACTTTTTGTCGAGGTTGATACGTGTGTACCCACTACCAACACATCAAACCCTTGTGTACCTAAATAGAAGGTTGATGATGATGTTATATGACCGTTTCCACCAAGTTTAGTTATGTCAATATTCTTAGCAACTCTCTGGAAAGTTCCTTGATTTGCATTATTACCATTCCCATTATGCTCTGCGGCTCCACTTATTTTAATATAGTTATCAGTATCCTCAACGATCCCCCATGCTCCTCGCATTGGATAGATTTTCTTAATGTCTCCACCTGCGTTAGTTATAGTATTACTAGATCCAGTGCCATCACCAATACTACCATTACCAAGTTGCCCATATACATTATCACCCCAGAGTTTAACTTGCGTGGTTCCATATCTAGCACCAATTCCGAAACGAGACTCCCTTACCATATTAACGAAGCACTCGTCAGCAGATCCAGAATCTCTTTCCCATAGAGAAGTTCGTGCTGAACCACCGAATACCCCACTTATAGTGTTAGGACCAGTACCACCACCTGCTATATATATTTTACCAACAGATGATCTAACTAACATCACAGATCCCCCAAAACTTGCTCCTCTTGAGAAAAATATTTCAACGTCATCTGCAATACCAGTAGTTATTACAGCAGTGTTTACTAACGTTGCTGTTGTAAGATCAGTGGTATTTCCTTGTCCCAGTGCACCATGACCATTATCACCCCATGAGTATAATGTACCATCGGTGTGTAAGCAAACACCGCAAGGTGATGCAGGGGAAGAACTACAAAGTTGTTTCACAGTTTTACCAATTTGATTTCCAATTGTAGTTACGAGTTTAGGTGTAGTATGGTCACCAGACGATATTCCAGAATCACCTGATGCTTTACTAGCATTATTAAGTCCCAAGAAGTAAACATTACTAGAGGTATCAATAAAGTGAGCAAAAGGTCTAGTGTCTTGGAAAGTATCATTAGGCATAACAATATATTGAATACTTGTTAATCCTGCAACCCTCTTAAATGTTCTATTAGTTGAAGTGTTTCCATTTATTCCTGCTAAACCACTTTGATTTCTTCCAGAATGATAAACATTTCCTTCACTATCCAATAGAAGGGTATCTTGGAAGGTCATTGCAATCTGTACAATAGTTGCAGAGTCTGATTTTTCAAATATATAAGGTTTTATATAAGAATCAATATCTACAGAGGTAGTAAATCCACCACCACTATTACCATTAGTGTTAATACCTACAAACCATGGATTTCCATCGGTATCAATAAATCCTGCAAGTCCATTTGCCCATGCTCCCTGTTCTGGATGCCAAGGATCATTACAAGCACTCTTTGCGAATCTTACAGTGTTAGAACTATTTTCTAGAGCACTTGTTACTACTGCTATCTCATCATCAACATATTCTTTGTCTGTTAGATGGTTTGCGAGAGTAGGAGTAACCCCTCCTGCATAACTAACAGTGGCAGAGAAGTCTCTGGAACCATTTGCTAGAATGTATTGAGTATGGTCATCATTAAGGAAGTTTGTGTGAAGATCATTGTTTGATGTTAGATCTGTCTCCAATTGATTAAGTTGACCAAGGTTTATTGCGTCATTTGTAGATACACCATCAGCAACATTAGAGATAGTCTTATTACCATTGAATGAAATACCAGTTGATGAAATATTCAAGATAGGTGTAGATGGTCCACTGTTGATAGCAAGAGTTGTTCCATTTAGATCAATACTATAATCCTCAGAACTTCCACCATCTAAAAAACGAAGTCTTGAATCACTGTTTATAGTTAAAGTAGTACCATCAATAACTAAGTCTCCTGTTGCAGTATCACCTGTAGAGTTCAAGAAACCATCAACATAACCTTTAGTTGCTAAATGGTTCGTAGCGACTGGTGTTTGACCTCCAATAGGACCAGTGAAAACTCTAGTTCCATCAATAAGAGGATATTGAAGGTGGTCATCGTCACTGAAATCATCGTGATATGCAAACCCTCCTCCAGTATTAACAGCATTGAGTTCTCCAACCCAACCTACAAATTCATTGATCAATGTCACATTGTCTATAGTATCTCCAACTGTTGCAGTAGAACCTACAACATCCTCAACATAGTCTGACCCTTTGACAAGTTTGACACCATCTGCATACACGATAAGACCTTGAGAACCATATATGTAAGTATTCCCTACAAATTGCCACTCGTCAGTGACTCCTATTTGTGTTGCGTTTTGTTGCCATAGAGTTCCTGCACCATTAACACCCCCACCAGTTGCTCCTGCAACGGCGGCATCTACATATGTTTTAGTTGTTAGGTGAGAACCTAAAAATGGGTTTACTCCTTCAACAACATTAGTAAATGATCTAGTACCATCTGCAAGAGAATATTGAGGATGATCATCATCAAGTAGACTCGTAGGTTCCAGATCACCATGATTAGTGGTTAGAGCAGAAATAGCATCGGAAACTGTGGTGTCTACGTATGTTTTAGTTGTCAAGTGAGAATTTAGTGATGGTGCTATACCCTCAACAGCACCAGTAAATGCCCTTGTTCCATTCACAAGTATGTATTGATCAATAGATAGTGCAGAGATAGCATCGGAAACTGTGGTGTCTACATAATCCTTTCTAGTCAAGTGACCATCAAGAGTAGGAGTGAGAGAAGCATTAGCATTTACGAAGTTTGCAACACTAGTGAATTCTGCCACACCATTGAATGTTGCTTGAGCACTTGCATCATAAATCACTGGTCCAGTGAATGTACCTCCAGTCAATGGCATTGCACCAATTTGTAGGGTGGTTACACTATGAGGATTACTTGTGTTAGCAATATGCGAATCAATTTGTGCGTGAGTATTGGTTCCAGAGTTTGGAATTACTTGGTGATCAATCTGATCCACTCTGTAGTGTATTGACAATCCATTTATATCAACATCATTGATAGTGTGAGTATCGAAAGCATCAGTTAGATCATCAGTTAGATCTTGTTTTGCTATATCAACATATCTCTTATCAGGAACTTGACGATCATCAGTGAAGTTGTAATCATCATCATACTCATAGATGTTTTCAAATTTTCTAGATGTATCTCCTGGGTTCAGTCCATAACGAGGATCTCTGGTTAGGTATTGAGTATGGTCATCATCACCAAGACCATTAATGTCGTGATGTTCTAGGAGAGAGAAGGAATTATTGACTTGAGCATCAAAGTATTGTTTATTCAACGCATCATGTTCGTCAATTGGATCAGCAAGACCGATAATTCTTTTTTCAGACCCTAGTGTATTTTGATTTCTTAGATTAATAGCAACACTACTACTGTTTGGGTTTACAATAAGTCCACCACTATGCGTGAAACCTAGTGCAGTGTAATCATTCTCGTATGTGCTAGTATTAGCACCTGGTGCACCACTCAGTCCACCACTACCCATTATGACAGCACCACCTTCTATGATGCCATTATGCGTTGGAAACCCTTGGAGACTACCTGCCAATCCACCTTCCAACAATTGACTTTGCTCATTCCATATCAACTCATAGTCTGGGAGTGATGGTCCTCTTTTGAATTTGAAACCAACTCGGAGACTAAGACCTGTTACATTTGCAGAACCAGAAATACTATTGAGTTCGATGATATTGTCAGAGAAATAAACTTCAGACTCTTGTGCGAAGATTGAATCTCCGAATACAACAAGATTTCCTCTTACCTCAACATCCCCAGTATTAGTCAGTCTTAGACCAACGTTGCCACCTTGTGCTAGTGAAATACCCTCATCGGACTTACTATCAATGATCACCTCTCCAATGTTTCTCAATGGGTATGCAGGTGATCGACTATTGTTGATCAAGAACCTTCCACCATAATCCGAACCAGAAGTTGAATCATTAGTTGTTGCACATATCTCAACTGTTGGTTGCCATCCATTTTCAGTTTCTACTCTAGCAGTTGCATCAGTATTAGGTCGATAGAGGTGAAAGTCTGCGGATGGAGATTGACTATGAGTAAACTCTCCAATACCAAAGTCTCTGTCATTCATTACCGAAACATAGGTGTTTCCAATCTTCAATGCGTGATTATCTTCGTGTTGCCAGTATGGTTTCTCGTCCAATGCTCCACTTGGTGCAGTATTTGTAGTAATAGTAGAGTTAGTACCAAGTACCATCTCATAACCACCACCAGAGATAGGTTCAGCATCAATATAAGTGAATCCATCACGAATACCAACTCGTCCATGAACAATACCACCTGTTTTGTTGAACTTTGTTGCTTCTAGTGAAGTGTAAATATCATTTAGGATACTTTTAGTAAAGGATACTTCATGAATGTGAACATTGTCACCTTCTTCTGGACTATTTGTTGAGACAGTACAAGGACGAATATAACCAAAGTGATAGTATTGATCAACATTGTGCAATTCATCAGAAGATTCTTCACCATTAGAATACTGACCAAGGTGTTGTTGTCTAATGATACCACTTTGCCCTGCTTCGTATTTCCAAGTAACATAATGTCTATGGATACCATATTTAGGTTCACCATCAACAAAGTCAACATCTTGCTTGTTGAAGTAACTTGTAGTGGAAGTGGTTTGAATAAGGTCGTCTGTTTCGATAAACTCTCTTTGTCTTTTGAACAATTCAAGTGCTTGTTTTACAGTAATGGTTGCTTTGTGTTTATGCTCGACCTCTTGACCTTCGATGAAAGAACCAGATACCTTCTCAACAGTTGTCAAAGTACATGTTTGGAAAACACTATTCTCATCAACACCATCTTTCAGTGCTTCAACGAGAAGGTGATAACCATTTTCAATTGATAGGATGTGTGGGGTTACTTCGTGGTTACCTGCAAGGATACGAGCAACGATCTCTCCATCACCATCTTTTGTCCAAGTTACAAGGTGAGTATGTGCTTGAGAAGAACAAGATAGACTTGACTTAGTATCGACATAATTTACTCTGCCATATAGAAGGTCAGATGCTTGCTCTGGAGTGATTGAAGCATAGTGAGCATGTTCAATGTAATCATCACTCAAATATACAGTCTTATATACATTCTCTGCTTGAAGGGGAACCCAACCTTCATCACCTGCATAATAATACTTGCCAGTTGCTTCAACGAATGCTGACATACCTTTGAATGATGAATATAGAGGCAATCCTTCGTATGTTGTTGGTCCCCAAGTTGAAGTAGTCTTTACTTTGAAGACTGATTTGATCTTGTTCTTATCTGCGGTTGCAATGATTTCACCTGTCACTGTACCACCATTATAAACAGCACTTGCTCCAGACAGGGTATCAACTTGGGTTTGAAGAGAAACAATGTCTGCTTCAGCATCATCAAGTTCATTTCCAAGGGTAACAACATCAGTAGCAAGTGATGTAGCATCAATATTGGTTCCACTTACACCTACGGATGCAAGAACACTCTCAATAGCACTAATCTTGTCTTCAATAGTTCCACTTAGTCCAGGAACATATATGTTGGATATTACAACATTACCCGAACCTTTTGCTTGAATCTTTAGATCAATATTATCTGTACTACCATCAACATTGATCTGTGCTTCACCAT
>Ga0209374_1001847_pt1 | contig 19622 bp, 6 predicted proteins | sample SaaInlLV_DNA_10m_FD_184683 | JGI IMG/M metagenome (GOLD analysis project Ga0209374, IMG submission 184683) | Marine microbial communities from expanding oxygen minimum zones in the Saanich Inlet - SI075_LV_DNA_10m (SPAdes) (version 2) | ecosystem: Environmental > Aquatic > Marine > Unclassified ... | reverse complement strand
TGAACCATCATCTACATTTGCTGCAGGATCATAGTTCGACTGTGAAGCATCTGTACAACCGTATACAGTAGCAATACATGAACCATCATCTACAGTAGCTGCAGGATCATAGTTAAATGCAGTAGCATCTGTACAACCTAGAACAGCACATGTTCCAACAGTAACAGTACCAGAAGTATTATCTCCTGAAGCTAATACAGTACCAGAAGCATCTGTAATAGTCCATGAGTTCTCATATGCGTATGTACCAAGTTCATTGTATACAACGTCAATACAAGTAGATAAGTCGATACAGATCATAAACATTTCATCATTAGGACTTCCAAAAGAAGTATATGATTGGGTATAATCTACACCGTCTACAGTAAGTGTATTTCCGTTCCATCCATCACCATAAGAATCAGATAAAGTTAAAGTAACCTCGTCTAATAAACATGGGTATGTACAAGAACCATCATCCTGAGTTGCAGTTGCGTCATAGTTAGAAGCATTTGGATCAGTACAGCCTAGTACAGCACAACTTACAGAAGTACCAATTTGTACAGTAAATGAACCAGCAGAACCAGACGTTAATCCATCAGAAGCAATTAAGTTTCCTGAACCGTCAGTAATATCAATTGTACTACCGTTCCATCCATCACCAAATGCGTCAGCCATATCAACTGTATAACAGTCATCTGGTAAACATTCAGTAGATGCGTAAGGAGCACCACCAGAAAGAACTACATTTCCAGCTCCATCTAAGATAGACCAAGAAACTTCACTCGTCCAAGATCCACCTCCTACAGTAATAACAACAGTATTCTCAGTACAACCAAATGTACATGAACCATCATCAATTGTAGCCATTGGATCAAAGTTAGTAGCTGTAGGGTTAGTACAACCTAAGTAATCACAAGAACCATCATCGATAGTTGCAGCAGGATCATAATTAGCTGCCATAGGGTCAGTACAACCTGGAGTAGGACAAACACCTGTTCCAAGAGAGAATGTAAAGTCTCCGGCTGAGCCAGTTGCTAAAGTACCAGTAGCAATTAAGTTACCTGCAGCGTCTGTAATGTCAATAACATTTCCATTCCATCCGTCACCGAATGAATCAAACATAGTAACTTGATAACAACCGTCTACTAAACAAGCTGCAGCTGCATAAGGTGCACCACCAGAAGCAAGAGCAACTCCAGGAGTTGAATACTCAGTAATACTCCAAGAAACTTCACCTTGCCATAAACCACCATCTACAGTAATGAATAATGAATTATCAGTACAGTAGTTACAAGAACCATCATCTACGTTTGCAGTTGCATCGTAGTTAACAGCTAAAGGATCTGTACAACCATTAATAAATGGTACACAAGAACCATCATCAGTGTTTGCAGTAGGATCGTAGTTGAACGCTAATGGATCTGTACAACCAGGATCAATACTTACAATAACTGTAAATGTATCCGTAACTGTACATCCGTAGCAATCAGTAGCAGTAACAGTGTAAGTTCCTGCAGTTAGATTATCTACATCTTCAGTAGTATCACCATTTGACCATACAAACGTTGAAGTAACAGCTAATGGGTCACCATAGTGAACAGTTCCATTCCAATTTCTTGGAGAGAAGTTAAGTCCAGTAGGGTAAGTACCACCGTGTCCTTCAGTTACAGTCATATTAGCATCAGATGACCAAGGAGTAACACCTACAGTACCTGTACCATTTGTATACTGAACAGTTCCACCGTCAGATCTTCCAACCCAGAAACCATAAGTTCCACCAGCTGGAATAGTTATACCACCTGCGATTTGAACATATCCAGTAGTTAAACTTGGTGTTAAATCAACAGTAGCTGAAGCAACAGAAGTCCAAGATGGAGTACCAACAGTATAATCACCATAAGCACAGAACACTTCAACAACAGCACCTAATACAGCAGTATTACCTGAGCCAGGTCCTTGAGAGAATCCATCAATATATAATGGAGCACCCGAAGTGTTGATTATGTTAAATGCATTACCATTTTGACCATTTCCACCAGCAACAGATACAAATAAATCTGTAGTAGTTACACAGTAAGAATTATCAACAGTAAAGTCAATTGATCCATCACCAGCTCCTGTATCGTTAGTAACAATACCTGAAGATGTTAATGAACAATATAGACATGAACCATCGTCATAAGTCATTGTAGCATCATAGTTAAATGCAGCAGGGTCCATACAACCGTAACATGAGATAGACTCACAAGTACCATCATCGATAGTAGCTGTAGCATCATAGTTACAAGCAACTGGATCCATACAACCTGTTAAACATGTTGCATTTCCAACAGTAACGTTATAAGTACCTGCAGTAGCACCAACTAAAGTAGTATCAAAATCAAATGTGATTTCAGAATCAAAAGTTCCTCCACCAACAGTGATGATGTAACAACCATCGTTAATACAAACAGTACCAAGTTCAAAAGCACCTGAACCTAAGCCACCAATTGCAGCAGTATCTCCTGTAAATGCATCTGTAATTAAATATGTAGCACCGTTCCATCCGTCACCAAATGAATCGTACATATTTAAAGTAACCCAGTTACCTGTACAGTAAGCACAAGAACCATCGTCATTATTTGCAGCAGGATCAAAGTTAAGAGCCATTGGGTCAGTACATCCGTCAATGATTAATAATTCATCAACACATACTTCGTCAATTGCCATATCACCAGTAAATGAAGTTCCGTAGTTCCCTACAAACTCAATAGTAATATTCGTTGAACCAGCGTAAGCAGCTAAATCTACTTGTGCAAAGTTCCATTGATCTCCTTGATTACCAGACATAGACCATTCAACAGTACCATTAACAAGAACTTCTAAAGTTCCCATTGAAGCACCGAACATATGGTTGTAGAAAGATAAAGATGGAGCAGCTAACGTTGATATGTCTAAACATAAAGATGTAAGCGTAATAGCAGGTGTTCCAGCAGCAAGTCCTGAAGTTTCATAGTACATGTAGTTTCCACCACCTGTAATATCATCAGAAGGACCTGTTCCACCAGAAGTTGTTCCAAGTGCATCTAAAGTCCATCCGTTATTAACCCAGTCAGCTGGTACACCAGCATCAAAGTTTTCACAGTATGGAGCAGCAGTACAAGCAGCTAAACATGAACCATCATCCGTATTAGCATTTGGATCATAATTTACTGCAAGTGGATCAGTACATCCAAATACAGGACATGTTACACCAACACCAACTTCATCAGTTGCATTAGTTCCAGTAGCAATAGTTGCTATAAGAATTGCATTTCCTGAAGCGTCAAACATAACAAAGTTGTTACCGTTCCATCCGTCACCGAATGAATCAACCATATCAAGAGTGTAACAGTCATCAGCAAGACATAAATCAGTAGCAAAAGGAGCACCTCCTGAAAGAACTATATTACCAGCTCCATCAATAAGATCCCATGATACCTCAGATTGCCATGAACCACCATCACATGTAATTGATACAAAATTGTCATAACAACAAGAACCATCATCAACATTAGAGAATGGAGTGTAGTTATTTGCTAATGGGTCAGTACAACCAACAATAGTGTCAGCACATGAACCATCGTCAATAGCAGCATTTACATCAAAGTTAGTGTAAGCCGTATCAGTACAACCTAATGCACAGTTAGCTGCACCAACAGAAATTAAAGCTGAATTAAATGTAGTAGCAGATCCTAGAGTTAACGATCCAACAGCATTACCTGCAGCATCAGTTACATCTAAAACACCAATACCACCTCCCCATCCGTCACCGAACGAGTCATAACCATGTAAGTAGTAACATCCATCATCAACACACCAAGTTTGAACATCAATAGCACCTCCGTTAGCATATACTGGAGAAGATAAAGCAGTATCTCCTGTGAATGCATCAAGAATGTACCATGAACACTCAGAAGTGAACCAATCTGGAGTGAAAGTTACTGTTAATTCATTACCCCAACCATAATAAGCACAGTTGAAGAAACATGAACCATCATCATTATTTGCAGTAGCATCATAATTAACCGCTAACGAATCAGTACAACCATCATATAAACATGAAGGAATTGTATCTGGTGTATTCGCAGCAGGATCAAAGTTAGATGCTAAAGTATCCGTACAACCATAAATATAGTTCTCTAAAATAAAGAATGTTTCTGTAGCTGTACATCCATTACAATCAGTTACAGTAACTGAAATAGGACCAAGCGGTAAGCCTGTAGGTGAAGCAACAGAATCTCCATTAGACCATACATAAGTGTATGAAGATAAGTTATAGTTAAGGTTTCCACCAAAGTCATATGAACCTGGACTTGGTAACGTTGTTCCAGCACCAGGAGCACCACCTGTTGCAAATCCTCCTAATATAGAAAGGTTAGCATCAGAAGCGATTGACTGAGCATAAGTAGGAGCAACACCTGCACCAAATACAAGATTTACACCAACTCCTTGAACATAAACACAAATAGTATCACCTGCAGTCATGTTAATAGTAACTGGAATATTTGACATATCACCAGTAACATTTGCCATAACTGAACCAGTTCCAGCTAACATCCATCCTGTAGGATCTGCTTCATAACCTAGTCCAGAACCTAATCTGTACCAAACATTTGCAGTACCGAATCCAGCCATAGATGGTTGGTCGATAGAAGTTAATTGAAGATCTGATGAAGCTATAAGATCAAATGCATTAGATGCCCACTGTGTAGTAGTATTTGAAACACCAGCTAAACTATTAGCAGCACCATTATAACAAGGTGTACCACCAAATGTAGCAGTTACAACACCACCATCAGCATTACCTGGTGTAGCATCGAATGAAGTTCCATTTACAGTAATAACTGGAGTAGGATCTATTGTTACAGTAGTAGTAGATGTACATCCATTTACTGAATCAGTAATAGTACAAGAATAAGTTCCTGCAGCTAAACCAGTGATTGTAGAAGATGTTGTTCCATCATCCCATAACCAGAAGTCATTACCGAAAGATCCAGTGATTAAAGCAGTTGCAGAAGCATCAAATGCACCATTACAAGAAGGTACAGCGTCAACCTGTGAAGTCGCTATATAAGGATCACATAAATAAGTACAAGAACCATCATCAGCAGTTGCTAATGAATCAAAGTTAAGTGCAGCAGGATCATTACATCCATAAACTGGACAAGTAACATTCACACTAAGAGCACCTTGGTTATTGTAAGGAGCACCACCAGAAGCTAAGATAGTACCAGCTTGATCAGTGATATTCCAAGAAATCTCAGAAGCCCATGATCCAGCAGTTAAATCTATAGCATAACAGTCATCATCCATACACATCATTTCAACAGCAGCAGCTCCAGTTGCAATAGTGTAAGGACCAAATACAGAACCATTAGCTCCTGTAATAGTCATTTCAGCACCATTCCATCCGTCACCGAACGAGTCAAACATGTTTAAAGATAAATATGTTCCAGGACAGTAAGTACAAGAACCATCATCTGTATTTGCCATAGCATCATAGTTTAATGCAAATGGGTCAGTACATCCGTTGATTACTAGGAATTCATCTACACATACATTATCAATTGCAATATCACCAGTGAATGATCCACCGTAACTTGCTTCAAATGTTATAGTCACATCAGGACCATAAGCAGATAAATCAATTTGTACCCAGTTCCATTGGTTTCCTTGATCACCAGACTCTGACCAAACGCTAGTACCATTAACAAGAACATTTAATGTTCCAATAGTAGCACCATACATATGGTTGTAGAAAGATAATGTTGGAGTTGCCAATGAAGTGATATCTAAACATTCAGATGTCATAGTAACAATTGGAGCATATCCTGTTGAAGTTTCATAGTACATGTAGTTTGAACCACCTGTAATATCATCAGAAGGACCAGTAGATCCAGAAGTCGTTCCACCTGCATCATTTACCCATCCATTATTCGTCCATGTTCCTATTCCATTATCAAAAGTCTCACAATATGGAGCAGCAGTACAAGTATAGCTACAAGAGCCATCGTCTGTATTTGCTAAAGGATCATAATTTAAAGCAGCAGCATCAGTACATCCTAAAACAGCACAAACAGCGCCAACATTAAAGTCAGCAGTACCATTAGAACCAGTTGCTAAAGTAGCAGTACCAAGAGAAATTCCACCAAGAGAAATTTCAAATACATTACCATTCCATCCATCACCCCAAGAATCAACCATATCTAAAGTATAGCAGTCATTTGGTAAACAAACAGCAGAATCAAAAGGAGCAGCAAAAAGACCAGCGCCTCCCGTTAATACAACAGTTCCTGAAGAATTAGTAAGTGTCCATGAAACCTCAGACGTGAATGAACCTCCACCACAAGTAACATCTACATAATTACCAGCACAGTAAATACAAGATCCATCATCAGTGTTTGCTAAAGGATCGTAATTAGATGCAGTAGCATCAGTACAACCTAAAACAGCACAAGCACCAACATCTCCACTTGCATTTGGACCTGAAGCAATAACAGCACCTGAAGCATCAGTTATATCCCATGAATTCTCATTAGACCAAGAACCAGCAGTATAAATAACGTCAGTACATATTGTTAAATCAAGACATATTAAGAAAGACTCAGCAGCACCTGTAGCAACAGTGTAATCTACACCATTAACAGTAAGTAATCCACCGTTCCATCCGTCACCAAATGAATCATAAAGATTCAATGATACTAGATCTCCAACTAAGCAGTTACCAGCACAGTCAAATCCAGGAGTATTTCCTATTATTCCACTTGCGTTAGGTCCTGAAGCTAAAACAGCGCCAGAAGCGTCAGTTAAATCCCATGAATTCTCAGAAGACCAACCACCAGCAGTATAAATAATGTCAGTACAAACTGAAAGATCCATACAGAAAGTGAAAGACTCAGCAGCACCTGCAGCAACAGTGTAATCTACACCATTAATAGTAAGTAATCCACCGTTCCATCCATCACCAAATGAATCATAAAGATTCAAAGTAACAAGATCTCCAACTAAACAGTTACCTGCACAGTCAAATCCAGCAGCAGCATAAGTACATGAACCATCATCAGTATCAGCAGCAGCATCATAGTTACAAGCTGTAGCATCAGTACATCCTAGTACAGGAACTACACAAGGTGTAGTATGTGAACCTAAGTTAGTCCAATCTTCATTAGCCATAACCATCCACTCAGAACTAAGTGAGTCTGTTCCAGCAGATAAAGCCCAGTTACTCATATTTCCAGCAGTAACATCACACTTTCTAACTAATGTATGATCTTGAGTACCATTAGAAACACCAGCAACTTCCCATCCACTACCTGGATCACCTTGCCAGTCTCCGATCATGTCAAGAATAACATAACCACCAGTAGCAGGGTCAACAGGTGAAGCAGGCTCAGCTCCATAAACTAAAGCATAACCATCATCACCATTACTAAGGAAATTAAATGTCATGTCAGCATAAGCTAAAATAGCTGCATCAGCAGAACCATGAGCAACAACATAAATACCACCTGGAGCAATAGTTGCACCAGCATCAAAAGCATTCCAGTACTCATAAACACCTAAAGTAGTTGGGGCATTTGAAACATTAGCCATTGCATAGTCAGCTAAATCAACAGTGTTTGCAGATGGATTGTAAATCTCTAAGTATTTGTTATTTGAACTTCCTTCAGCATACTCTGAGAAAAATAAATTTTCCATTGGAGCAGGTGGAGGAGCAAACGTACATACACTCTGATCATTAACATTTGCAGCAGCATCATAATTAGAAGCAGTTGCATCCATACATCCGTAAACGTCAGCACAAGTACCACATGTAGCATATGTAATACCACTAACGTCACCAGAACCTACAAGCCAAAGTCTGTTAGCATATGAGAAATAGTCAGTTACAGGAGCACACCCCCATAAATCACCATAACCATCACCATCAATATCTGGGTGAGGAGCAGCAACTAAGTTCTCTTGAACGCCGTCAACAACTAATAGGTATTCCATGTCAGCAGTTGGAGCAGGAGTTAAAGTAAATGTCCAAGTTCCATTACCATTATCAACAGCAACTGGACCTCCCATAGGATCCCAGCCCCACCATGGGCCTGTCATTCTTACTTCAGTAGCACTAGCACAAACTTCAGTAGTGATATTTAAATCAACAACTGGGTAAGTACAAGAACCATCATCAGTATCTGCATTTGCATCGTAATTGGTTGCATTTGGATCAGTACAACCATACACTGCATTTACAGGACATCCACCACAATAAGCATAAGTATTAGTAACATCACCTGAACCAGGTAGCCATTGTCTATTTGCATAGGTAGCGTAATCAGTAACAGGTGCACAAGTACCTCCAGCTACCATCTCAGAGATAAGATTCTCTTGAACCCCATCAACTACTAACAGATATTCCATAGTATCAGTTGGAGCAGGACTAAAAGTAAATGTCCAAGTTCCATCTAGGTTATCGGTAGCAATTGGGCCCGCATTTGGATCCCATCCCCACCATGGACCTGTTAATCTTACATCTGTAGCTGTCGTTCCACATACTTCAGTTGTAATGTACAAGTCTTGAGCAAAGGTATTTGCAGTTGTTAAAAATACCATGGCAAATGCCATAAAGTAACCTAAGATTTTCCTAGGGATTTTTTTGTTTTGTGTTTCCATAATACAAGTTTTAATTAAAAAAAGGTTAATAATATGTAAAAAGCCACTACGCAAAATGCGAAATGGCTGAATTACCAAAAATAAAAAACGTTAAACACACATTCCAAAAAAAGAATATAATATTAGCAGGTTTACCCTGTAATTGGTAGAATTTTGTCATATGGTTTTAAGTTTTTGTCGTAAACTTGGCAGTAAAACTAACAAAAAAATATCAAAAAATGAAAAATTATTGATAATATTTCGACTTACTAACAAGGGACTTTTAATAACATTATTTATCGTCATGCTATACTTAACGAAAAGAAAAAACTTAAGTTTCTAAATTATAATTTATTTTAAAAAAAGACACATAAACATAATTCCAAAAACAAGCTTCATCGCCAATAAAAGTTATTTTAATCAATTAAAGTTCAATTTCGTATATTTGTGTTGAATTAAAAATAAGTCCTTTCAAATGAAAAAAAGCCTCATAATATTATTCTCAGCTTCATTTTTATTTAGCAATTCGATTGCTCAAACTATCTCAACTTCAGGATTTACTTTTAATCCAGATACTTTATTTGTAAACATCGGCGATACAATTAATTTTAATCTTTCAAGCAATCATAATGCAGTGGAAGTATCAGAAAACACGTGGAATACAAATGGGTCGGCATCTAATAGTGGCTTTAATATATCTTTTGGAGGAGGAAACTTTATTGTGGATAGTGTAAAAACATACTACTATGTATGTCAACCACATGCAAGCATGGGAATGAAAGGAATAATCGTTTCATCACAATTACCTTGCAATAAAAACATTAACCAATCACTTCAAGGATTTAACCCTGACCCAGTTTATGGAACATGGATATGGTCATATGACACATTATCATTAACAAATACCAGCAATTGTGATGTTAGAGTTAGATCAGAGTTCACAATATCTCATTCTGACTCAATAATTGGACTAACAGATTTTGACTTAAAGTGCTATAACCCCTATATTGGAAATTGGCCTGCTGTACCTTACTCAATAAATAGTAACGGAGATGCTCAAGGCTATTTTGGATTTGGTGGAGATACAACCGGTCAGGTAATAACACAAGGAACTACACAACAACTAATAGTGAAAATTAGATTTAGACCTAACGCCAATTATGGAAACTATTCTTCATCTTGGAGCTCAAATGAAGTGGATAGTGCAGGTAATTTTTTACAAACTCTAGAATTAGATTCAACACATATTAGCTACGTTGATTGCTCACTCTTTGCTGCTGATAGCACTTCTAGCTCAGATATTTCTTGTTTTAATGCCAATGATGGTAGCGCAAGTATTTTTTCAATTCAAAATGGAAGTAACAACTATAGCTACTCTTGGAGCAATGGTGATTCCACAAACAATGCAATTTCACTCTCTGCTGGTAGTTATTATTGTATTGTCACAGATTTAAACTGGCAACAATGTTCTGACAGCGTTAATTTCACAATTTCTGAACCCCTTGAATTAACTTCATCATATACTCAAACGAATGTAAGTTGCTTTGGCGCAGATGATGGAAGCACAATAGTGAATTTCTATGGAGGTACAATTGGAAGCGCACCAAATGATACAAATTATATTCTTGGATGGGCAGGCACCCAGCTTCCTTTTTATTTACCTTACCCACAGACAGTATTTAATACTAATTTACTTCCAGCTCCATATAATGCAATACCAGCGGGGGTATATCCATATTCTGTAACAGACATGAATGGATGTATTATTTATGACACGATAACTATAACGCAGCCTGACACCTTATTTAGTACTGTTATAAGATCAAATGTAGCATGCTTTGGATATAACGATGGAAGTATCAATCAAACAGTTAACGGAGGTACTGCTCCATTTGATTATTTTTTGAACGGAATACTTCAAAATAATTTAACAACAATAAATCTATCTCCTGGCACATATATAGATTCAATTGTTGATGCCAATGGATGTGTGTCATCAAACACTACCTTAGTTACTGAACCTTCTGAACTAACAACTTCTACTATATCAAATAATATTAGTTGTTTTGGAGAATGCGATGGACAAATACAAGCAATTACATCTGGTGGTACAGCTCCATACTATTATGTTTGGTGGTATCACAACACTTCTGATAGTATTGTAACTAATTTATGTGCTGGAGTAGAAGGCTATGAAGTTTTTGATCAAAACGGATGTCTTACATACACGGATATAATAATAACTGAACCTGATCTTATAAGTTTAACAATTGATACCGCCTCCAATATTTCAACATTTGGAGGTAATGACGGGTTTATAGAAGTGTCAGCAAATGGTGGCTCGGGAACACTGAATTTTAATTGGACTAACTCAAGTGGATTTAATCAAAACACTGAAGATATATACAATCTATACTCTGATTTTTATTTCTTAGAAATTACTGACATAAACTCATGCGTTTATTTAGATACCATTGAACTTACCCAACCAACTTTATGGATAAACCTTGATCAAGCAGTGAATGCGAACTGCTTTGACTCTTGTAACGGTTCATTAAGCATAACAGCAAATGGTGGTGATTCAACATATACTTATCTATGGTCAGGGCCAAATAATTTCTCATCAACTAATGATGATTTAAATAATCTATGCTATGGAGAATATATTTTAACTATTAGCGATAGCAGCCAAAGTTTAACAGATACTTTTAATATCTTTCAACCACAACCCCTTACCTACAATCTTTCTGTTGATTCCATTACATGTAATAATGGAGTTTCACAAGCACAAATAAATGTTTGGGGTGGCACTCAACCATTTATTTATACATGGTTAAATGGAGATACAACATTTAACACTCTTGTTGCAGCAGGTACACATTCAATTAATGTAGTTGATCAGAATGGATGTTTCCTTAATGAAAATTTTAGCCTCTCTCATCCAGATTCAATATTTAGTTCTGAAAGCTCAGTAAATCCTCTTTGTTATTTAGCAAACGATGGAAGTGGAACTATCAACATTATAAATGGAGGAACAGCGCCCTATATATTTTCTATTAATGGCGGGTTAAACTACCAATCAAGTAATTTATTTAATAATTTATCATCTGGAAACTATTCTGTACAAATTTTAGACTCAAATAACTGTCAAAATAGTGTAACATTTGAACTAACAGACCCAGATGAATTAATGACAAATCTAACTGCTACAGATGTGAGTTGTTTCGATCTATGTGATGCAATAGTACAAGTAACTGCATCTGGAGGGACTCCATCATATAGCTATAGCTGGAGTTCTGGTCAAACATCTTCAATTGAAGACAATTTATGTGCTGGATCATATTCAATAACGGTTACAGATGCAAATGGATGTCTTACTACAAGTACAATAGTGATAAGTCAGCCAAATCCAATTATTGTAAATATCACATTAAATGGCACTGATTTAGTAGCTACAAGTGGATTCACAAGCTATCAATGGTACAATGGAGATGGAACGATTATACTTGGTGAAAATTCAGCAATATTTACTCCAAATTCAATTGGTGAATATTATGTTACAGTAAGCGATAGTCTCTGCACAATAGATTCATATATATATGAATATCTTATAAGTGGCATAAGCGATCTAGAAAATCATATATCAATTTATCCAAATCCCTCATATGGTGAGATAAATATCAATCATGTTAACGCTTTTGAAACCATAACAATGATAAGTGCATTAGGAAATGAACTATTAAAATTAGATGGCAGATTATTTTCAAATGATAAAATAAAAATTGACTTATCTGATTTTAACAAAGGGATCTATTTTTTACAAATAAAGCAGAATAATCACATCATGAATTACAGAATTGTACTTCAATAATTTTTTATAAATTGGCAACTTTAAAAGCAAACAGAAAAAAAATGATAAAAAAACTCCTAATTTTCACGATAATTATATCTAGTATAAATCCTGTTTTTGCAAATGTAATAGATACTTCATTTATTGAAGGACTGACAGCATTTAAATGGATACCAATTTCAGATGCAGACAAAATTATGCAATATGAAAACCAGAAAACACTTACAAGAAGAACAATTGAACAAGCCAAAACAGCAAATAATCATTACACAACTGCTGTTGATTTTATGAAGAAAAAAGAATATTCTGGAGCTATATCTGAGTTTGAATTAGCAATGAAAAGATATAAAAGAGCGAAACTAAGCCCTGATGGCATGAATTATGTCCATGCAAATATGGCACTAACTTACGCAAGTACAGGCAACTCTTCAGACTTATTACAAGCAGAGCGACTACTTAATTTAATTACCAACAAAGCTTACGTTGACAATAATTGGGCTTATAATATTGCTATGGGACATTATTTAGTTGGTAATCAGGATGAAGCTGCTTCACTTTTAAGCTCAATAATTAGAAAAGATGAATTCTACTTTCAAGCTTATGTCAGTCTAGAAGCAATTTACAGAAACTCTGGAAATGATGAAGATGCTGATATAGTTAACGAAAGAGCAAATACAGCAGAAAACAAAAAAATAAGAAAACTCCAGAAAAAAACTGAGGTGAGATCTGAGGCGAGATCTGATAGGAAAAAGAAAAATAGTGCAACAGTTTTAAAGGGCAAAAAACCTGATGTTAAAAATTTAAAAATCGTTATTGGAGATGACAATCTACAATTTAATAAAATTGACAAAATCAATGATCGTAGCATGGTTCAAATTCAGGATGGAATAGTTGATTATAAAAATGGAATCATCGCATTAGAGAATAGAGAATTCAAAGCTGCACAAAAGCCTTTGAAAAATGCAGAAAAGAAATTAAAAAGAGGTAAAATCACGGATGATGGACTGAATTTCTCTAGAGGAAATCTAGCAATAGCCTTTTTAGCATCTGGAGAAAAAAGTGGTATAGGTCAAGCTAAACGTTATATTAAAAATTTAACTCCTAAACTATTCACTACTAGAGAATGGTCATATAATATTGCAGTTGCATATTATGAACTTGCATTTATTTCAGCAAGATTAAACAAGAAAGATGGCACAAGAAATTGGGGAAATACTACTTCGACAGCACATATTAAAAACTCAATAAAACTTTTTCAAAAAGCTATAAAGCAAGACAAACTATACTTACCATCATATGAAAATTTAATTTATATCTACAGGCAACAGGGAGAGCCAAAAAAGGCAGAAAAAATGAGCACGTCACTAATGCAAGCAAGATCAAAGCTGATGAAATCATTCAGTAAAAACGATCAACTGAATATGGGTGGTGCTGCTTATGTATTTAGAGTTAATTTAGGTACATTTGGAAAGCATGATACACCAGCGAACTTATATGATGAACCAAATTTGATTACAGTACCAAGAACGGAGAATAACACAATATATCTTGCCGGATTGTTTTACAGTCTTGATGAAGCCACCAAATATCAAGAAGCAATGACTAGAAAAGGTTACTCAAGATCTTTTATTGTTGCTTATAAAGATGGTGAAGAAATAACAGATTTCTAGTAATCAAAGAAATTCGTAAAAGGAAAATTTCTAATTCCTAAAGAATAGTAAATAGAAGTCTGATCTAAAAGATCAGACTTTTTGTTTCTAAGGGATATAACTCCAAAAATATCTACTGATTCTAACTGTAACACAACCTCAGCATCTAATGATATAATCACAGTGCCAAACCCCTGTCCATTATAATTACCATAAGAATATTGCCCACCAGTACTTGCATCATTATCAGATTGAAAAATATCTTGTCCATAATGAGTTCCTAGCGAATCTAAGCCCGAAAAAGCAAATAAACTCTTTAAACGATAATTCCAATTATTCTTTTTATACTCTATAATACCTATTGCTTCTTTAAAATTTGCACCAAGAGGATGTGCTAGTGCCTGATTCATATGAGAATAATTTTGGAGAATAGTTCTATGCCCATATGTGTAAGGCTGAACTTGGTTGTATTCAAATAAATAACTTAGATTATTAAAATTACCTTTAAAACCTAACTGAAAACCATATTTATTTTGAAAAAAACCTGACTGATAATTCTCATCATTATCCTTTTGCCTAGAAATATTCAAATCATCCAGCATTAACTGACCATAAAACAAATTAGAATATAATTTAATATTAAAATTTGCTCCTATCAAAGCATTTCCTTTATTAGAATATTTTGAGAATTCAACAGGCCTATAAAAAATAACAGGATTTAAATATGCGAATTCATATCCCTTATACACCTCTTCTGATTTTGATTGCCACAAAATTGATTCAAAAACACCAAAATGGATATTTGGAGTTACAGCAAAATTTAAATAATGGGTAGTAGCATGCTTTTTTCTTCCATAGTCTGCTACATCAGGATTAATAAATGTTGTATACAGATTGTAATACTTTACAGGTCCAAACTTGGTAGATAATTTTAAATAAGGATATGCAGAAGCTACATCTGACAAGAGAAGTGACTGATAACCATCACCCACAAATTGTTTTCCATTACCTAGATCAATACTAATAAACTTCGAAGCACGATAAGTAGTATTAAATAAATAACGGGAATTAGCAAGTCCATATCCTGGAAAATAAATATTTAATGAATCCTGATAACTCTTTATCTGATTATGATGATTTCCTTCCAAGTAATCATAAGAACCAACTATTTTTAACTTATCATTAATTTGTGCTCTTAAACTTATCCCTAGCAAGAAGGCATTTGAATTATCATCTTTTGATAAAGAAGTAGCTCCAAAGACTCTTGGTAAAACTTCCAAATTCATCATTGAATGCAGACTGTCAATGTAAAGAGAAGAGTCGCTAAAATTATTTAAACCTGATCTAAAACTATTTGACTGAGCTAATATAGATAGTGAAAAAAAAGAAAATACAAATAAATTAGTAAGCCTTCTCATCTCCCTTAAATACATTCCAAATTGTTAGAAAAACAATATTAATATCTAATGGTAACGACCAATTTTCAATATACCAAACATCAAGTCTCACTCTACCTTCCATATCCTCAATTTCTTTTGTCTCTCCCCTATAACCTCGAACTTGTGCTATACCTGTAATACCTGGTTTCACAAGCTGCCTTACCATGTATTTTTTAATTAAAGATGAATATTCTTCTGTGTGTAGTAACATGTGGGGACGAGGACCAACTATAGACATATCACCAATAAGTACATTAATAAATTGTGGAAACTCATCAATTGATGATTTTCTAAGAAACTTACCAATTCTAGTTATTCTTGAATCCCCTTTTGAAGCTTGCTTAATATCTGAATCATTACTCAATCGCATTGATCGAAATTTATAACATAAAAAAATTTCATTATTCAACCCCGAACGTTCCTGTTTAAAAAGTACTGGACCTCTTGAAGATAGCTTTATAAGTAAAGCAATTAAAGGGTACAACCAACTTAGAATAAAGATAATAACAAAAGAAGAAAAAATGATGTCAAATGTTCTTTTTGCAAATCTATTAACAAAGTCTCTAAGAGGCTCTTCTCTCAAGGTTATTACAGGCACATCTTCAAAGAAATCAATATTAACTCGTTTGAAAATAAAACCTCTAAAATCAGGAACTAATTTAAATCTTATCATAAACTTATCACAAAAATCTATTAATTCTTTTATCTCATTCGTATTTGTTAATGGTAGTGTATAGAAAACCTCATCAATATTATTTTCAAGAGCAAATTCTTCAAAAGAAGATAATTTGCCTGATTTAATACTTTCATTTATCTCAAATGAAATATTTGAATTTGAGAAAACTCCTTCCAATCTTACACCTAATATATCATCAGAATTAAAGTAATTATTAAGTTGCTCAGCAACTTCACCACCTCCTAATATTACTACTCTGCTATAATTATATCCAGATTTTCTATAGATCTGAATTAACTTAATAGCAAGATATCTCCAAAATACAATTAAAAAAACTAGAAAAAAATATGTTGCATAAAGATGTTCTCTTGAAAAATCAGAAGCCTTTAAACTAAAAAGCATTGCGCTAATTATTAACGCATTTAATAAAAAAGCTTTTAACAAATTAAATAAAATTTGATCTAATCTTTTAAGCTGTTTAAGTTGATAAAGTTGTAGTAATAACGCAACCAAGATCCAAACAGAATTATAGATAATTATTAAGAAACGATACTTATCAGAAAAATCTATAGTATCAAACTTATAGACATACATCAAAATAAAAGAGAGGTTAATAAAGAAAACATCTCCCATAAAATGAATAAACCAAAAATATCTTGAATATCCTTTCATCTTAACAAAAATATAAAAAAGTAGTGACTAATTTTATTTTTAAAAAATCTAAAAATCTAGATCTTTCTATTTAGCAAGAAAAACTCCTTTAACACTAAATAGATAAACTTAGTATTTCCAACAAGATATCTCATAAACATTCTACGTGGTTCTTGGATTACTCTATACAACCATTCAAATCCAATATCCTGCATCCATTTTGGTGCTCTATTTACTTTACCTGCAATCACATCGAAGCTCCCCCCAACCCCCATAATAAAATTAATATTCTTTAATTCCTTTTTATAGGTATTTAAAAAAATTTCTTTTTTAGGTGAAGTAATAGCAACGAATAAAATATTTGCATTTGATTGAGATATGACCTTCGCAATTCTCTTTTCATCTGATTTTTTAAAATATCCATTTCTGTATCCTGCAATCACATTGTTTGAGTACTTCTTCTTATACAAAGTAATAAGATTTGATACAACATCTTCTTCAGCACCAAGAAAATAACATCTATAACCTTTTTCAAAAGAGCGTTTAACTAATTTTTCCATTAAATCAATACCTGATACTCTCTCAGGTAAGGGAGATCCTAACATTTTTGATGCCCAAACTACTGCTTGACCATCAGCATTTATTAGATCTGCTTCGTTAACACTTTTTTCTAGCTCTTTATCTTCTTGCATTAATACAATCTTTCCAGCGTTCACAACTGTATGATGAATATGCTTATCATTAGCAACAGCATCTTCAACAATATCTAAGGTTTGACGCATAGATAGAGCATCAATTTCAATATTAAACAACTTTACTTTCATGATTTTTTTTGTAGTACATTAATGAAAAAACACAACCTATATATACTGCTGCCATTCCAGAATTGAAAATGTGGCCTGATAAAAATGATAATATAATAAGTACAGTTGCAATAAATTTAGAGTATTGAGCGAATGAATAAGATTTATTTAAAGAAAAAATGTATGATTTAATTAACAAAAAAGCAATATAAGAGATAAATAAAATTACACCTATCAAGCCATAAGCAAAATATATATCAAAAAAATCTAATTCAATTATGTGATTATTGTTAAGTGTTTCAAAAGTAGTTTGTCCAACTCCGAGAAACATTTCAATAATATTATACTTTTCTTTAAAGATTTTAATAAAATCGTAAAGAAATGTATTTCTATTTGACAAAAGAAAGGTGTAAATATCTAATTCATTCCAATAATAGGAAACACGTTGCATAAGTGCTGAAGTTTCTAAATACTTAATAATAAAATATAAGCTAAGTGGAATTATTGTAAAGAACACAAGTAAATAAGAAAATATTTTTTTAATAGAGATCTTTTTTCCTCTGGGATCAAAGATAAAAAACCATATGATAATGATTATTGTCCCCAATATTGCCGTTTTTGAAGTAACATAAATACCTGTCAATAAAGACAAAATAGCAATAATAATAAATGAGATTTTATTGTTGTATAAGCGATGCCAATACAATAGAAATGAACATAAAACTAAAAGTACTCCTGAGAGTTCATTGCCAGCATAAAAATAACCTTTACTTCCAATTTCTAAAGAATTCATAATATACATTGGAAACCCTAGCCCAAATAATTTTAAGAATATATTTATAAATAAAATTAAAAAAGAAAATGAAAACCATCTGTAAATCCACTTTAAAAGATAACTCTTATTTATAATAATACTTCTAAAATATAAGAAGGTTAAAAAAGATCCTAAATATTTTGTGATTTTAATTGCATCATTAAAAATTAGGGAAATGCTACCGCTTTTAAAAATCTGTAATACCGATGGGATTAACATCAGTAAAAAAAAAGAAATAAACATCAATTTCTCAGTTGAACTTATACGGATAAAAATAAAAAAAAATAAAATAAGTTTATAGACTTGAGAAATTGAAACCACAGATTCTACACCGGCTTCTTTTAATAAAAAACCGTTTAACATATCAACTGGTAATAACCCAAAAAGTAGGCTAAATATAACTACATCAAATGAAAATATTTTATTTTTTGTTTGCAATTTTTTTTAAAATATTAAGTTCCTCTTTACAAGTTATCTCTACATTTATTTCTTCCATACTCTTTCTCCCACTTAGTGTTATATTCTCAAATAAATTTTGATCTGATGTAACTTCTAGAATCTTATCAGCAAGCTCTTTTGGAGTTTCTGCTAGAATCCCTGTCTTCATATCAATGATAAATTCTTTTTTTGAAGAATTATCAATAGATGACACTAATAGACCACAAGACATGGCTTCTAGCATTGTAATCCCCTGCGAATCTAACTTTGTGGTAGATATAAATACATTATAATCTCTAAAAAATACTGGCATATCCTTTCTCTCAATAAAAGCATCATATATCTTAATACGATCACTCAACCCCTTATCTTTAATTATATTATTATAATGTTGTTTATATTTACCCTTGCCATAAATGTCTAATGAATAGTGATCTGGTAGTAATGATAATACATTAATAGTAGACTCAATATCATAAACCTTGTCTCCAAGAGGTCTTAGTGAAATTATTCGAAATCCTCTTTGTACTTTCTTATACTTGAATAGATTAACATCAATACCATTTGGAATAATATTTATTTTACTATAGTTTAAAATATTATTAATCTTTTTTTTCATCCAATTAGAGGGAGTAATGATTTCTCCATGATGAGTAGTA
>Ga0209374_1001828_pt1 | contig 19787 bp, 20 predicted proteins | sample SaaInlLV_DNA_10m_FD_184683 | JGI IMG/M metagenome (GOLD analysis project Ga0209374, IMG submission 184683) | Marine microbial communities from expanding oxygen minimum zones in the Saanich Inlet - SI075_LV_DNA_10m (SPAdes) (version 2) | ecosystem: Environmental > Aquatic > Marine > Unclassified ... | reverse complement strand
AACGTACTTGGTGGCTGGTGGCGATTGGGTTAACTCAAATGCATTATATTTTGAGATATGATTGTGACGTATGCGCACGATTGCCTGATCGGCCCGCCGAAGTAGATCAACATCATCCAGCGGATCATAGCGGAGCATATTCTCAAGGTCACAGGGGTGAGAAGCGTCGAAATGGCATCCAGAACGGTCGAGGATCAGACCTAGGGGCGGATCCCCGGCGCGTCCCGGTTGCACTGACCTGAGAAAGGCATCCTCCACCCTTAACAGCCCCACTTGGCGCTTTTTCGCCATCCATTGAACACGATACTGGTTTGGGCTTTGCCCCCAGACCGCCACCAGATCCCCGGGATTCGGCAGGCCCAGTGTTAATTTGTAGCCAGCCAGCGACATAATGCGCCGCAACTGCTTTTGATGCAGAAATCCGCCATTGTAGTAAAACAGTTTGCGGGCTGTGGTCATAGGTTTGACAATGAGGCGCGCCCCGTCCCGATACTGGTTGCTAATTGCCGGTTGCGGTCGCATTCACGGTATTGATTGCTGTCAGAGAGCCGGTCAGAGCCGCGATTGTTTTGCTCCATTGTGTGAATGGAGCCTCGGTGACGTAAATTGTGTCATTGTCGCGCACCATGAACTCGCGGGCAATAAAAATACCGTTTGGTTGTGTGAGGTCCAAGACATAGACCATACGCTGTACGCCTTTTAAATTACTGCGGGCCAGCAAGCTATTTGCAATACGCGCACGCTCGCTTCTGAGGATGAAAACCCCTGTTGGGTCCGAAATATCGGTGCGCAGGCCGCCAAGTTGAGCTAAGGCCTCGATCGCAGTAAGCGACTGGACTTCGAACTTGACGCGGGCTTGAGTGCCGGTGGCGCCCAGCGCGGTGAACGATCGCGTATCCTCTTCGACCAAGATTCGGTCTCCCGCTCGCAAAGCGACATCCAATCCGGGTTTGTCGTATAAATCCTGGAGCCAGATTTTGCCTTTTCTGTTGCCGCGGATCAGTTTGATCTGGGCGATTTCGGGAGAAATGGTGACCCCACCCGCTGCGGCAATCATCGCGCTAAGCGTGCGTGTTGGGCGTTCAATCGGATAGATCCCCTGTGCACTGACGGCCCCCAGTAACGATACAGTCGCACCGTCGCCTGCTATCCGGCGGACCTCAACCTGCGGGTCTGGGGTCTGTTCTTTAAGCGCGTCGGTTATGATCTTTCGAATTGATTCCGGGGTGTTGCCCGCAGCTTGAATCCGTCCTGCATAGGGAACAAAAATATATCCTTCACCATCGACCTGAACGGTTTGCAGCGTGGTGGGTCCCATTTCGCCGAGCAACTGGTCTTGAACATTTTCCCAGATGGTCAATCCAAGCGTATCACCCGCGCGGATCATATCAGCGCCCACCTTGGAGAGGGTTTTAAAATGGCTGGCAAAGCCGGAACTTGGTTTTATGGCGGTTTTTTGATTTACGATTGCAGTGACGGGTATGACCCAAGCCGGACCACTGGACGCCTGGCCGCCTGAATAGATTTGTTGTTTGTTGGGTCCTGTACTGGGCAGGCCACATCCGATCAAGATACTTGCGAATGCAATCAAGCCAGTCACTCTTCTGAGCTTTTGAAAAAGTTTCGTATTCACGGCTCTATCTCCTTGATCTGTGTTGAATGAGTGGCACCGCCTTTTGGCGTAGGACTTAGATGGGATGCGGCCCGATGGGTCATGCGCCAACCGCCTGTAAATATTGTCTGGGTGGCGCGTTTCCGGAGGCGAGGGCCTCATATGGGTCCTGATGAGACAGCATCATATCCACCACCACGCGAATGAGCTGTCGCCGCGCTTTTCTGGAATAAAAGCCGCCTGCGATTTGTGATGTTTCCAGTAGATAGCGCCGGAACATATGATAGGCTTGGGTGTCAGGTCGGCGCGGGGCAGCAAAAAAATCACTTATTTCCTGTGAAGAGGTAAACTCGGCCTTCGCATAGACGGCGTCACCAAACAGTTTCAGCGGGATGCCGCGCCACAATGCCTGTTGTCCGGCGGTTGAGTTGACGGTGACAGCGCTGCGGGCCTGTCGTAAAATTTTTGCCAGCTTGCCGCCCTCAATATAGCGCAGGCGGTCTTTGATCTGGTGCTTTTCGGCCAGATTTTTCAGCATGGCCGACAGGGCTGCACCATTTTGTTCCAACGGGTGCGCTTTGACCACCAGTTGGTGATGCCCGGGCGCCCCTTGGGCAAAGCCGCAGAGCACTTGATCAAGAAACTCGGCATTGTTGGCAAAAGGGGAATGCGCTTGCAGTGCGCTGTCATGTTGTAATTGCAACAAAACCAAATGGTAGGGAACGCCAGAGGCTTGTATCCGTCGCGTTGCCAATCCACGGCGGATAAAGCTTACCGGCATCAAGAATAATTTTCGCAGATGTTGCCGGAACTCATCCCGAACCCGGTTAGGCCGATGATGTTGAAAATTTGGATAGGCCCGATTGAGAAACAAAACAAAGAAATGATAGAGCGCCCCATAGAACATATGGTGCCGCATCTCGCCCCAATGGGCGGGGGCTGCGGGTTCATCAAGAGAGCCGGTCTTAAGCGCCTCGGACATATCCGAGAGCTGCATGGCCATAAGTTTGGAATGGCCATTGCTGCCGTCCCGCTCATAGGTCACCCAATAGGGCCGCAAATAACCTTCTTCAAAGACATGTACCTGCAGATTGAATTGGCGGGCGCCTTGGATCGCAAGCGCGTGGACTGGTCTTATATCCCCATACAAAACCAAGTCGGTGACAGATTTTTCGCGCACGAGCCTCGCAAACGCATCTGGCCAGTCGCTGACGGTTTCGCGATAGGCGCAATAGCGGTCCTGCCGAGACCAGAAAACCCGGTCACCGGCATTAAAACCGACACGCCAAATCTCGGCGCCGGCATGGGTTAGCATTTTGGCCAAAAGGTTAAAAAACGGCCCATGCGGACCCTGTAGAAACATAAATACGCGTTTGTCGGAGGGGATATTGCTCACCAGTTAAAAATACCTCATATGTGATCAAACCATTAAGTGTAGTCTTGGCTGCAATGTGGCGAGAATATGGCATTCTTGTGGGATTTATTGTGTCAGAGGTACAAGCGAAGGGGGCGAGGGCGTGTTTACCGGAATTATCACTGATATCGGGCGGGTAACCCGGTTGGAACAGCGCGGTGATTTGCGCGCGACGATCCAGACTGGATACGACACAGGCTCGATCGATATTGGAGCATCAATCGCTTGCGATGGTGTCTGCCTCACCGTGATTGCATTGAGCCGTGACAGTTTTGACGTCGAAATCAGCGCCGAGACTGTGTCTAAGACCAGCGTTGCGGGGTGGACCGATGGCAGCCGGTTAAATCTGGAACGGGCATTGAAGGTCGGGGATGAACTGGGCGGTCATATTGTGTCAGGTCATGTCGACGGGGTCGCCAAAGTGACGCTTGTTGAAGATGAGGGTGACAGCACACGGGTGCTGTTGCAGGTGCCCGAGACGTTGGCGCGCTTTGTTGCGCCCAAAGGCTCGGTGGCACTAAACGGGACCTCGCTGACGGTCAATGAGGTCAACGGAACCACGTTCGGTGTCAATTTTATCCCGCATACAAAAACGGTGACCACTTGGGGTGACGTGTCCGAGGGGGATGACGTCAATCTCGAGATAGATACGTTGGCCCGCTATGTGGCACGACTGCGCGAATTTGACTGACACGGTGACGATAGGCGCAGTTTTGCCGGGTATTTGGTGGAATGGTGATCTCATTTCGTATACCCGGTGAGAAAGCGTCTTCTAAGCATTTATCCGATATTACCCAAGCTTTAATTGCGCGAGCTGACAAGAAAAAGAAGCGATGAAACCTATCAGGGTCGTTGTGGTAACGACTTTATGATCTGTGTCTCAGCATGTAGCGTGACTTCCAAATGCATATGAACCTGAAATTTAAATGAAACTGACTATAAGGGTCCAATTGGTCGGTCACAAAATCAAAAAGGCCAGAGAAACCGTCTCTAAGGCCTGTCCTGATAGAAGTGCGATGTGTGATTTCCACAGTCTTAAGATTGTAAGCCAATCGCAGCTTTCCAATTTAGGATCGTAACAACTGGAATGTTCGGGGCTGGGTTTATTGTTCTCTGTCTTGAAAATGGTGCGGTTTGTTTTTCAAAGTTCCAGATGTAGGATGAAAACTCTCGGTCAGGTGGTTTTTCTGGACAAGGGTCAGGCATGCCGGCGCGTGTATGTCCACACTTAGAAAAGCCTCTTTCCGAGGCCCCAGAAACACCGCCATCTGGGCATGCGACTCCATGTGATCAGATGCGCTTTTGGAAACCTAATTTCGGCAGTTGATGAGCCAGTGCCATCTTGAGTCCGGCGAACTTGGCGAACGGATTATTATATAAGATGTCTCTGTTCACGTTTGTCGCGTTGTTGCCAACTTGGATTCCACCGCGCAAGTTCATCGAGTGATTGATAGGGCCGTGTGTGTCGCTTAGCCAGATTTAAAGCCAATATGGTCTTGCTGCCCCCTGAACCGCCGCTAACCAGGACGTGACGCGCGTATTGAAGTATATCTTTTGCGTAGGATATTGAAGTCGCTGTCGCTTTGACAACTCTGTGGATCACTCGGCCTGCCGGCGCAGGGCGGGCAGGCCGATCCCTGTGGCCTCAAAGCCGCCATCACAGGCGATCAGCTGGCCGGTGACGAAACTGGCTTTTTCTGATGCTAGAAAGCTGATCACCTCGGCAATCTCGTCTTCGCTCCCATAGCGGTTTAGCGGAATGGCATCGTGATAGGCGGCGATAATCTCGTCGCTGTGCACCGCCATTGCCAGCTTAGTGCGGACTGGGCCAGGGGCAACACAGTTGGCCCGAATTCCAAACTCGCCCAATTCTACCGCTTGTTGTTGGGTCAGATGGATTACGGCGGCCTTCGAGGTGCCATAGGCCACACGCAGCGTCGAGGCGCGCAGTCCCGAGATCGAGGCAATATTGACGATGGCGCCGCAGCTGGACTTTAAAGCTGGCAGCAGGGCTTGCGAACACAAAAAAACCCCATCGAGATTGGTTTCCATCACCCGCCGCCAGCGTTGAAAATCTGTGTCCTCAAGGGGGCCAAAATCTGCCACACCGGCGTTGTTGATCAAAACATCAACCCGCCCCAGTTTTGCGGTCATCTCTGCGGCCATCTGATCGACCTGATCGGGTTGCGACACATCGCACAGACAGGGCAGGGACCCGGGCAAGGCGTTGGTTGCTTCGGCAAGGGCGTCCGCGTCGCGGTCGATCAATGCAACTTTGAGGCCCTGAGCCTGCAGGATCCGGGCGGTGGCCTGTCCGATTCCCCGGGCGGCGCCAGTGATGATAGCAGTTCTCGTTGGCATGACGGTCCTCAAGTTGTTGTCTTGCCAGAACAACTTAAAGATTTGTATCAATTAGAAAAGCCCCAACAGATTTTTAGGTGGTTTTGTACATCTTCAGCCTTAACCGGACGTGCTTGGCGACGCTGTCGTGGCGCGGATAGCGGGCAGCGCCGAACCTGACACAGGGGGCCTGAAACAGGGGGCCTGACACAGGGGGCCTGACACCGAACCTGACACCGGGCCCGCACTGCCACGATTTAGATGGGCACAAGAGCTGTTTAATTAGGCAATTTTTTCCAGTTTGACCGCAGCGGTAATGCCCAGAGCATGGCAGATGTCACGGGTCAGGTCGGGGCGGTTCAGCGTGTAAAAATGCAGCGTATCCACGCCTTCATCAATCAATTGCGAGCACAACTCGGTACAGACTGCGGTTGCCAAGAGATCTTCGCGGTCGTCACGCTCGGCTTTTGAGAACGCGTCGGTCAGCCAATTTGGCACTTTGGCATTACAGGCTTTGGCAAACCGCCGTGTGCCTTGCCAGTTTTCGATTGGTAAAATGCCGGGGGTGATTGGGACATTTATCCCGGCTTTGTCGCAGGCATCGCGAAAGCGCAAAAAGGTTTCGGCCTCAAAAAAGAACTGTGTCAGTGCTTCGCTTGCGCCAGCATCGATCTTGCGTTTGAGAAATTCGATATCTGCGGCCGGGCTTTCGGCTTCGGGATGGCTTTCGGGATAGGCTGCGACGCGCAGGGTGAAATCGCCACTTTGAGCCAAGGCAGAAATTAACTCAAGCGAACTTTGAAACCCCTCGGGGTGAGGTGTGAAGCCGTCCACGCCTTTTGGCGGATCACCGCGCAGCGCAACAATGTCTGAAATCCCCGCGGCCGCAAAAGATCTGGCAACCGCAACGGTCTCTTGTCGGCTGGCATTGACGCAAGTTAGATGGGCCGCAACCCGCAGACCGGAAGATTTGTGCAAGGTGCTGACCGCATCGCGGGTGAGGTCGCGGGTGGTGCCACCAGCCCCGTATGTCACCGAGATAAACCGCGGCTCTAAAGGCGCCAATACTTGTACTGTATCCCAAAGCCGGAACGAAGATTCTAAGTTTTTTGGTGGGAAAAATTCAAACGATATCTGTGGTGGGGTCATTGGCAGGTCCAATTGTAATTACTGCCCCACTTGTGTCACAGATAAATATATGAGACAAATTCATAAATTTCAACAAGGTTATGAGTTTGATATGAAAATGCACCTCGAATTCCGGCATTTGCGCACAGTTAAGACAATCCATGAAGCGGGGGGATTGGCCAAGGCTGCGGATATATTAAATATTACCCAGTCAGCATTGAGCCATCAAATCAAAGGTCTGGAGGCTCAGGCTGGCGTTGCTTTGTTCTTGCGGCGCACCAAGCCGATGCGATTGACGCCAGCCGGTTTGCGGCTTTTGCGACTGGCTGAAAAGATATTGCCAGAGATCGACGCGGTGCAGGTCGAGTTTTCTGGTCTGCGCCAAGGCCACGCCGGACGTTTGCATATCGCGATCGAATGCCACGCGTGTTTCGAATGGCTGTTCCCGGTGCTTGAAACGTTTCGCAAGCTCTGGCCCGACGTTGATGTTGATATCCGTCCGGGACTGGCCTTTGATGCGCTGCCAGCTCTGCAGAAAGAAGAAGTAGATGTCGTGATCTCGTCAGATCCGGAAAACCTGGCGGGTGTTGAGTTTATCTCTTTGTTTGACTACGCGCCGGTTTTTGTAGCCTCGAGCAAACACCCTCTGGCTTCGAAAGACTTTATAGAGGCGCAGGATTTTCGCGGTGAGACATTGATCACCTATCCCGTAGACCGAGTGCGCTTGGATGTGTTTAGCCAGTTGCTTACCCCCGCTAAAGTCGAACCCGCCAGTCTGCGTCAGGTGGAATTAACGGCGGTGATCTTAATGCTGGTCGCCTCCAATCGTGGGGTTGCGGTACTGCCTGATTGGGTGGTGCGCGAGGTGAAATATAGTTCGGATTACACCACCCGGCCTTTGACGCAGACCGGCATAACACGCACGCTTTATGCCGCGACCCGAGGAGAAGACCTCACAAAAAAATACATCAAGGACCTCATTCACCTCGCTGGCGAAGAAGCAAAAAACCTTCAAATGGCTTGAAACCTGTTTATTATATTGGTCAGTTGCCGACCTTATATCGCCTTTAAATCACCCGCCATTTGCCGGCCATCGCGGCCGTCCTGCAATTCATAGCTGACCTTCTGATTGTCGGCTAATCCGGTCAAGCCGGAACGCTCCACAGCAGAAATATGAACAAATACATCGCTGCCGCCAGTTTCCGGTGCGATAAAACCAAAGCCTTTAGTCGTGTTAAACCATTTCACGGTGCCAGTGGGCATGTTTCCGTGTCTCCCCTTTGTTGCGCTGCCGCTAAAACGCTGCAGTTTTTGTGAAGGCCCAATGAGATCAACAATATTGATCGCGTTATTCCTAGCCCTCGTACTGTGGCGATGATTGCACGGCTCTTGTAAAAATCAAGTAAAACTCTACCAAATTTGTCCTCTGGCGAAATCTTTTATATAATATTCGCCTTTAACAGGTATTTCCTGCAAAGTTTTAATGTGAAAAACGCGTAAGGTCTTGGCAAAAAGCACTATAACCGGTCCGTCAATGTGGGCAGTGTGATGCTGTTTGGATAATCTAGAGGTAGTATGAGCGCTGATTCGAGATGGTACCTTGGGATCCGTGGGTGGCGTCCTGTTCGGTGCCCGAGGGCAGATAAGGCTATTTATATCCAAATATCCGGTCCAGTGACAAGATGCCACCGCCCTTGAGAACCAAGACCAGCAAGGTGAAAATCCAAAAAGCCCGTTGGTCAAGGATGAGGCCATCGGGCAGCTTGTCAAACCATGCACCCAGAGTCGCGGGCTGCGTAATTCCGCCATGGCCATACAGGTCGGTCAGGCTTTGTATCGTGATAAACCCGATCATGCCTAAGGCGGCCACGCGCGTGGCCAAGCCCAAAACAATCAGTGCCGGCAAGACAAATTCTGCCCAGGTCCCGAACAACACCAAAATGTGGTGCCAAGTATTCAATTGGTCCGGATCATAATTGTTCAGTTCCATGGCTCTGGGCAGGATCTGAATATACGCGCCGGGTGCAGGTGATAAAAACCCGAAGACCCCCGGCCCGAGTTTTGTCACGCCCGCAGTCCAGAAATAGATCAATAGACTAGTTGCAAATACGCCACGTGCCAGCAGGGGTAATAGCGGCAACAGTGCTTCAATCCTAGAAAAAATCGTGTTATTTATATCTCTAAGCATTTTAAAGCAGTCTTCTTTTATTGGCTTTAGGTATAATCTGTGACAGCACATTGTCTGACAGGAATAAGGTCAATACGGCGGCCAGATCAAAATCTGTCTGCTGGTCTTGCGCGACGCTGGCTGCCTCAAAAAAATTCAACCCCTGCTGTAGACTTTCGAATAAAGTGGCACCGCCTGGCGGTAATAAAACCGGGTGCGGGTCAAAGTTGGGCCGAACCACCAATACATCCTGCGCCTGCGCCGGTGGTTTAGGTGCGTTGGGCGTAGTGTTATATTGCCAGACGCTATATATCGGCCAACACGAACGGATCAGAAACGCGTGAGGCGCTATCCTTAGCTGTGCGAGATTCAAGGCCTCTGGTGACAGAGCCTCAAACTCTGAGGGGTGTACAAACGCACTGTCGGCTGCGTGATAAGAGCGGCGCAATGCAAGCTCAAGTCGGGCGGTATCGGCAAGATAGGGCAAGTGCTCCAACGGCTCAAAGCCTTCCAGAAAGGTTGGGAAAAGGTCACCATATTGATTTATGACAGGGTTTTCTGGCGGATGTTGACGTACGAACAGGCTGGCGATATTTTTGAAATTCTGTTCTCCCAAAAGCTGTGATATGACTGGAAATCCAGTTTGTAACGCCTTGATCAAACTGTCGATGACATTGTTTCGATAGACCGAAAACCGACGAGTGGCGCCTTTGCCCATTCCATTCGTTAACCCAGCGGGCACCGGACGTTCAGGTGACAAAAGCGCATTGGAAAAGCTGTGCTGACTTTGGTTCATACGAAAACCGGGGCCAATGCGTTCGCGGCCCTATTGGCTTCTGCAGCGAGTAACGACCAATCAGGAACATCGGTATCCCATTCAACCAGCACCGGTCGAGGGCCTGTAGATGCCAACACATAATCCAACAGAGCCCATACTGGATCTGCGACGGGACACCCATGGCTGTCAATTAACAAAGGCGCGCCATATTCGTCGGCTTGTTCGTCATGGCCGCCAATATGAATTTCTGCTATATACGCTAGCGGCAGTTGATTGATATAGCCCTGTGGGTCAAAGCCCAAATTGGTGGCTGAAATGAAAACATTATTGACATCCAGCAGCAGCCCGCAGCCGCTTTGTTTCGTGATCTGGGTCAAGAATTCCGGCTCACTTATTGTGCTCTCCTCGAAAGCAAGATAGCTGGATGGATTTTCCAATAACATCTGATAGCCCAGCGCGTTCTGGACCTGATCGATATGATTGACGATACGGGTCAGACTGTGATCTGTGTAGGGCAGTGGCAACAAATCATTGAGGAACTGATTGTCATGGCTTGACCAGGCAAGGTGCTCTGAAAAACTGGCGGGTTGCAACCAGTCGCACAGGTGTCTAAGGCGCAGCAAATGTGCGGCGTCTAAAGGCCCTTCGCCGCCAATTGACAAGCCAACGCCATGGACCGAAATTGCGAACCGCTCTGAAAGGTGGCGTAATTGTGCCAGAGGTCTGCCACCAGCACCCATATAATTCTCGGCATGAACCTCCAACCATTCCACTGGTGCTGGATTTTTCATAATGTCGTTGAAATGCTGAGGTTTATACCCCACGCCAGGAGCGCAGGGTAGAGCCGCAAAACGAGGGGAATGATCCAACATGCGCATGTCCTTGTATTGGAGTTGCTTGCCCTCCGCGCCTGGGAGGTCTGGGAGGACAAGCAGTCTACTTACGCGGGGAGATCGCGTGGTAGAGCCGATAGAGCACCACTGCGTGCCGTGCCGTCGGCCGTGGCGGGAAGCTCAATTTCTAAGCAGGTTCCGGCATTTACCAGCGCCCAAGCGTTGCCTTGATAATCGATAGATGAGGTTCCGGCACAGGTTGTTCCCGGGCCGGCGGCACAGTCGTTTTCCCCAGCCAGAGAAATACCAAAGCATTTTTCTTTCTCGCCAGAAACGGCCGTTGTTGCGTAGGACGCAAGCGCTGTTGCGACTGCGCTTGCAATCGCGACGGTTTTCAGTGTGTGTGACATTTCTTTACTTTCTATACTAAAGTTAAATAAATATTACTCGTTTGATAATTTTTAACGAACAATTATACTTTAGTGAAATTTAAGTCAATCCTGCGAATCACAATCACGTAAAGCGAAATAAACTCCCCGTGAGGTTGGCTTTAGATTATCCGCGTTGACGCGAACTCCTGTCCGCCAGACGCCTGACCTGACGGCCGCCCCAAAGAGACGATACCATTCCGGGGTAACAGAGCTTTTAAGGTGCTTCGCATACCAAATCGACAATTTTTGCAAACAGTTCTGGCCGTATAATTACACCTGATCGGGTGGTGTGGCCTCTGTGGCGAGCGTGATAGCGGTCTCGTCCAATCCGGCCAAACGAGTCTGTTTTTCGCCCAGCCTACGGATGCTGACTGTGCGGTCTGCGACTTCTTTCATACCGCAGGCCAAGATCACCGGTACTTTGCCAAGCGAATGTTCACGCACTTTATAATTGATTTTTTCGTTACGTAAATCAGCTTCAGCGCGAATTCCCCGCGCTGTCAAGGCATCGACCACCTCTTGGCAATACGCATTGGCATCCGTCACAATCGAGGTGACAACAACTTGTCTTGGCGCCAGCCAAAACGGCAGTTTGCCGGCAGAATTTTCAATCAAAATACCGATGAAACGTTCAAAAGACCCCACACACGCGCGGTGCAGCATGACTGGGCGATGCTTGGCCCCGTCTTCGCCGATATAGGTGGCGTCCAATCGCTCTGGCAGAACAAAATCAACCTGCAATGTGCCACATTGCCAGTCACGCCCGATGGCATCGGTCAAAACGAACTCTAGCTTTGGTCCGTAAAATGCTCCTTCGCCGGGGTTTAACTCGAAGGCACAGCCCGCAGCTTCGGTCGCAGCTTTCAAGGATGCCTCTGCTTTGTCCCAAACGCTGTTATCGCCCGACCGCTGTTCAGGGCGGTCAGAGAATTTTACCGAAAAGGTCTCAAAGCCAAGGTCGCGATAGACGGTAGACAGAAAGTTGATGAACTTCTTGGTCTCAAATTCGATCTGGTCTTCCCGGCAAAAGATATGTCCGTCATCTTGTGTAAAGCCACGCACCCGCATAATCCCGTGCAGCGCGCCAGAGGGTTCATAGCGGTTACAGCTGCCAAATTCGGCCATGCGCAGCGGCAGATCGCGATAGGACTTCAGGCCTTGATTGAAGATCTGAACGTGACAAGGACAGTTCATCGGCTTTAAGGCGTTGATCGCCTTTTCGCGGGCGTGCTCTTCGTCAACTTCGACGATAAACATGTTCTCTTGGTATTTGTCCCAGTGGCCTGACGCCTCCCAGAGTTTTCGGTCGACCACCTGTGGCGTGTTGACCTCGACATAGCCGTCACGGGTTTGTTGGCGGCGCATATAATCCTGCAAAGTGGTGTAAATGCGCCAGCCATTGGGATGCCAAAAGACCTGACCTGGGGCTTCTTCTTGCATATGAAACAGGCCCATTTCGCGCCCCAGCTTGCGGTGGTCGCGTTTGGCGGCCTCTTCGAGCATGAGCATATGGGCTTTGAGGCTTTCTTTGTTGAGAAACGCCACGCCGTAAATTCTTTGCAGCATCGCACGATTGCTATCGCCGCGCCAATAGGCTCCGGCAATCGACATCAGCTTGAACCCATCGGCCGGCACCTGACCTGTGTGTTGCAGATGCGGGCCGCGGCACAGATCCTGCCAATCGCCGTGCCAGTACATCCGCAGCGGCTCATCGCCAGGGATCGCCTCAATCAATTCGACCTTATACGGTTCGTTCGTCTCTTGGTAATGTTGGGTTGCCGCTGATCTGCTCCATATTTCGGTGCGAATTGGATCACGCAGATTAATAATTTCTTTCATTTTCTTCTCGATCACCCCAAGATCCTCTGGGGTAAACGGCTCGGCGCGGTCGAAATCATAATACCAACCGTCCTTAATAACCGGTCCAATGGTCACTTTCACATCGGTCCAGATCTCTTGCACGGCGCGGGCCATGATATGGGCCAGATCATGGCGCACCAACTCCAGCGCCGGTGCGCTGTCTTTCATTGTGTTGATCGCGATGCTGCTGTCACAGGTGATCGGCCACTGCAGATCCCAATGGGTATCATTAACCGTGGCACTTATCGCTTTTTTACCCAGCGAAGTGGCGATATCTGTCGCGACCTCGCCTGCAGTAATGCCGGCGTCATAGTGACGTTGATTGCCATCTGGAAGCGTAAGTGTGATCTGGGACATAGTTGTCCTCCTCGTCGTTTTGGCGCCTACCAAGCGCCCGGTTGCGGGTATTTCGTGTTGTCGTTTTAAAAGCTGTTGCACAGCGTGGCAAGGCGTAACCGCTTTGGCACCATACACTAATGCGGTTTGTTAAAAACCTAAGACGCCTGGTTTGGGGCAGATTACCAATACCGGTCATATCTTTTGACCTGAAAATCAGACCCGTAATCATCAGGATCAAACGGCGAATAAAGCGACAAGCGCTTGTAAAACACAGCCTCGTGTTGTTTTTGGACAACAAACAGGAGGGTGACATGGCAACACATCGTTATTTTGACACCGCTCAGGGTCGTAAGCTCGCCTATCACCACAGCGAGGGGGTTGGCCCGACAATCGTTTTCCTGAGCGGGTTTAAATCCGATATGCAGGGCACCAAAGCCGTGCATCTTGAGGCTTGGGCCAGAGGCAACGGGCGGTCTTTTCTGCGGTTTGATTATTCCGGTCACGGCCAGTCTTCGGGGGCCTTTACCGACGGGTGTATCGGTGATTGGGCCGAGGATGCGGCGGCGGCCGTGCGCCATTTGGTCAATGGACCAGTGATTTTGGTCGGTTCTTCCATGGGTGGGTGGATTGCGCTCCTGCTGGCGCAGAGATTGGAGCAGGCGAAGGTGGCTGGGATGGTGACAATCGCCGCGGCGCCGGATTTCACCGAAGACAGCATGTGGACGGGCTTTGACGACGCACAGCGATCTGACCTGCAACGTTTGGGGCAGGTGGTGCTGCCTTCGGATTACGACGAACCCTATGTGATTACCCGCCGATTGATCGAAGACGGGCGACAGAACCTTGTGCTGCGGACGCCGCTCGCGCTGCCTTTTGCAACGCGGTTTTTGCAAGGCACTGCTGATGCGGACGTCGAGATGTCCGTGGCGCTGCGGCTGCTGGAACACGCTTCGGGGCCCGATATGCATCTGACCCTTGTCGATGGCGCAGATCACCGGTTTTCAGATGGTGCCTGTCTGGGATTGATTGAGCGGGCTGTGACTGAGGTGGCGCTTTTGGTAACGCCGTGACACAGGAGCAGGCGTTCGTGTGATCCTTCGCGTTGAGATAATGGGAAAGAGCAGAGGATGCGGCCCGGCGCTGGTAACATACCGCACTGGTCAAACATTGCCAAGTAAACACCACCGGCTAAACATTACTGGGCAGTTATCCCTGACACAGTTCCGTCTCAATACGGATCACAGGTCATGGAAATACTAAATAAATACACGGAAAAACTGACAATCCGGACTTGAGAAATAGGCTAATACCGGTGGTGTTAACAATTTCCCCCCGTATGGACAGTCTCACAAGCCCCGATTAGGATATTTTCCGAACGATATTTATGAGGTGAAAATGAAACTTCCCCGCACCCCTTCATTTCGGTTAGACGGCAAGCGCGCTCTGGTGACGGGGGCTTCGCGTGGCATTGGGCTTGGCTGCGCGGTTGCGCTAGCTGAAATGGGCGCTGATGTGGTCATGGTGGCACGCAGCTCTGAAACGCTTGAGGCCGCGGCGGCCACGATCAGAGCCGAGGGCATGTCGGCGCAAGCGCAGGCTCTGGACGTGACCAACATAGAGGCAGTGATGGCTTTCTTTGCCGCTGCGGCTGCGTTTGATGTGCTGGTAAACTCCGCAGGCCTTGCGAGACATTCGACCGCGTTAGACACACGAGTTGATGATTTTGACGCTGTTATGGATCTGAATGTCCGTGCGGCGTATTTTCTGGCGCAACAGACAGCGCGCGGCATGCAGCACCAAGGTCGAGGGGGATCAATTATTCAAATATCAAGCCAGATGGGCCATGTCGGGGGATTAGAGCGCGCGGTGTATTGCGGCAGTAAGCATGCCATTGAAGGGATAAACAAATCCATGGCGATTGAGTTTGGCGCTGAGGGTATTCGGGTCAATTCGATCTGTCCGACCTTTATCCGCACCCCTTTGAGCGAACCGACATTCAGCGACCCCGAAAAGCTTGCATGGATCAAGTCGAAGATCAAACTTAATCGGGTGGGACAGATTGAGGATATTATGGGCGCGGTTCAGTATCTTGCGTCGGATGCTTCGGCTCTTGTGACTGGAACGTCCATTTTGATCGATGGTGGATGGACAGCAGATTAAGGGGCCGCTAAGCCGCAAGCGCTGACTGGCGACTGGTTTAATAGCCAACGAAATTGCGGGAAATAGCCAGAGCATTTTTTCATACCGGAATATGGCCTTTCGGCAATCATCGTCTTGCACAGCCAAGTGCCATTATGCGGCCCCGGTCAGCAAAAAGCCCGTGCAAATCTCGCGCAACACAGCAGTGCTGGTCGATTTGCACGGCCAATTTATTATCCGTTTTCGACCGGTCCACCAGCGTCTTTCCACGCGCCAAAGCCGCCAATATTGTAGACGTTTTGATAGCCCATATCTTTTAGGGTTTTACCGGCCAGCGCCGCCTGACCGCCCGCGGCGCACAGTAGATAGAGATGCGCATTTTTGGTCAGATTGGCATTGTGGTACTGGGTGTTATCATCGGCTGCGAATTCCAAAAAACCCCGGTTGATACGCACCGCTCCGGCCACGGTACCCGTCTTTGCGATATCACCGCTGTCACGGACATCAACGAATACAGTGTTTTCAGCGCCGTGTTTTGTCAGCGCATCCTCAATTGAAATACGCTCAACAACAGCGTTTGCGGCGGTCATATAATCTTTGGCTGTCTTCATTCTTTTCTCCAAGGTGGTTCGGTACAGGATCTGTGCTGACAAGCAGAGACCAGATAAAGGGGAGGTCGGTAAATACGACCGAAGCGGGGCGGGTTAACGCTTTGAGATGCATAATAATAGGCCTGTGTGCTTGACGTTTCAAGGCAGTTCGTGGTTTTTACGAATTCCAGTTGGGCTCTATCGGGTGGCTTGGCAATCTATAGCAGCCGGTGTATTTAAATAAGAACTTAACTAGTTCTGTGGGTTTTAAAGTAGGTGGTTTTTAGAGTTTTTTACCAACCTGAAGTTTTTGAATTTTGGAGGATACGTTATGAAGCCAGTATATAAATCTGTTGCCGCCGGGGATGTTATTTATCAAGCGAAAGATGATGCGAACAGCGTTTTTCTTATTCATACTGGGGAGGTGGATATTTTCTCGCACAAGAACTTTCATCTGGCGACTTTAAAAGAAGGTGAAATGTTCGGAGAAATTGGCCAGATTTTAAGAGAGCAGCGCACCGTTACGGTGATTGCCAAAACAAACTGTATTATCAGAGTTATTGAAGATGATCTGCTTACGCAGAAAATTGATGCCACTGATCCTGCTATTTTGGCGATTTTGCGAGGACTTGCGCTGCGGTTGACTGAAACCAACAAGCGCACTGAGGATCTTTGGACAGAACTGCAAATTTATAAATCGCTTAAGTAACACGTATTGGGGTCTGGCCAATATAGAACGGTGTGAGCAGTGCGATTGGTTATTTTTTGATTGTTTGGGGTTGATGTCTCAGGGTGTCAGTTCAGGTACGGTAGGGCAATACCAACTGTCTGACATTAACCCGAGCGCCTAATCTGTTTGCAAGCAGATAGATCCCGCCGAATTTACGGTGCAAAAATAGTGTCTCTACCGGCGGGATGTGCCAGAAATCACCGTCTTTTCCCAACGCCATCGCCGCATCTCTGACCTGTGTGGCAAACACCTCATCGGAAAAATCAAACGCGGTATCCTGTCGAAAAGGGGATAGGATCAGATCGAATAAATTTAGCAGTGCGGTGCGATGGTGAGGCAAAGTGGTGTCGTCGCAATAGCCGATTTCGCGCAAGAGGTGCAGGCTGGCGTCCTTGTTATTTTCCAAGCCAGAGTTTAGCAAACGCCGAAACTGTTGAACCAAGATTGGGCAGAGCGCTCGGGTTGCGCCAAAGTCCAGTAGGACAACCTGCTGTGTTTCGGGGTTATACTGGTAATTTGCAAAATTTGGATCGGTTTGCATCAGATGGAAATCAAATAGCTCCAGAAGTAACAGCTGGATCAGCAAGCCGACCACCCGGTCCCGTGTGGCTTGCGGCGCACTGGCAAGCGCCTCGATAGGATGCCCCGAAACATAGGACATTGCGAGAATGTCTGGAGTGGTTAAATCTTCATACAGAGCCGGCACTTTAAAGTCGCGTTTGTCCGCGAGAAATTTTCCAAATTGCTCTAAATACTGGCCTTCGCGTTGATATTGTGCCTCATCGTGAAGTTGTTGTTTTGCCTGTTCGAGTAGCGACGTGATATCAAGGTCTCTGGGCAAAAGGCCGGACATTTTGATCAACATGGCGATGTTATCCACATCGCTGTCGATGCTTTTGCGGATGCCGGGATATTGTATTTTCAAGGCCAATTCCCGACCATCTTTGGTTTTTGCGCGGTGCACTTGCCCGATTGAGGCCGCAGCGATGGGGCGAACATCGAAGGATGCAAATTGCCGCAACCACTGGGGCCCCCAATAGGCAGTGAGAACTTTTTTAAGCTGCGGGGGCGGCATAGGTTGCGCCTCAGAGCGCAGGCGCGCCAGAATTTGGGCAAATTCGGGCGGCAGCATTGTGCCGCTGTCCATCGACATCAATTGCCCGACCTTCATCGCCGCGCCGCGCATCTGCGCCAGTTGATCAGCGAGTTTGCGAGCATTGGCCGGGCTGAGTAACAGGCCGTTCCAGTTTGGCCGCTGGCCTTGTACCAACTGGCGGACGCCGTTCAATGCCAGATTGCCAGCAATATCTGCGGCCAGACCACCCACTTTGGCAAACCGCGACACACGACTTGTCGGAACAGGTACTGCCTTGTCCGAAATATTGTTGAAACTCACGATGCGGTGCCTCCTGACCCTCTGGCAAACCTCAATTGGACTTCAGTTAGGGCAGATACCCAAGATTGAAAGCCTCAGACGTATGAAGGCACTGTTTATCGAGGCAGAGAACGCGGGTATGCCGGGATCGGGCGCGGTGTAGACAATGTACAAGCCCGCGTGGTGTGCAGCTTGCAGGTGACTAACGCAGGTTTTTGTTGGTTGTGGTAAAGTGTAGCGGTTTGGATCGCCGCAGGTGCCCAGTCAAATCAATCACAAGTCTGATAGTCGCTTTGGAGGCATTTTTCGGCCATTTTTTGAGCTTTAGAAATGTTATCTGGTGCCAAACGGGTCTCCATCCGGACCATATTCTCTAAAGCATTGTGGCTGCCATTTTGTGCTGCGATAAACCACCACATATAGGCTTTGGTTTCGTTGTGAAACTGTGTTGTGGTTTTGGAATAGAGCCACCCAAGATTATTTTGAGCTGATACATACCCTTGCTTTGCCGCCCACGTGTACCACTTTAAATTGTAGCTGTCATTTGTGGCGTTGATGTTTTTGACTTGGTAAAGAGCTTTGAGATTAAAACTATCATTTTTGACATATTGAGAAAAGTCACCATGCTGCCGTTTCAGATCAGGACGAATTGCGAAATAAGTAAGATTGAAAAGCAAAAAAACCACAAGATTTTTCGACATAGCGACCACTGATTATGTAAGAGTTTCAAGGAAAGCCAAATGGTTTTGTCGATAAATTATTATCTTTATGATTATAAAACAAATACCAATTACCTCAATAAATTTATTAAAAATGGTTAATTTTGGATATATAAATTGAGTAACCCTTTGATTTTAATGCACAGTTAGGTTTGTGCACATGCGCTTTGGTTTTGGTATAAAAATTATCAAAATAGACTCAAGTGATCATGGCTCAGCTTGTGGTGCCTGCGCGAGGCCCCACAGATGCACTAAATATCAATAAACCCCATTTGAACCGCCCGTAATTTGAAGTTTAATGAAAAAGAAACTCCGGTCTGAAAATGTTAAGAAAATCATAAGCTTTTGTTTATCTAGTCAAAGTGCCAGTGTTTGGGTGTGGCATGCGCCGCCGTTGATGAAATAAAACCTCTCTGTTTCGGGTGGGGGAAAACGCTCTCAATCCTCGACCTTTTCAGAAGCTGAAACAGACAGGAAAAATGCGAAAAATATATTAGGCTCTGTTGGCAATCATCTTGAAGCTATGAGTGCTGCCACGAGGTTCCAACACGCGGCATGGCTGCAATTTGTCTTGTCGTACCTGGTTGCTACCCCTCTGAACTCTTTGATCTTTGCGACGTCATATTCCACCAGATGGCGTCACTTTTAGACCTTTGCGTCATAATTGCGCTGGATGTTACGGTTGGTTTTGGACCGGATCACAGCAGTTGCACCGCGCTCATCAAGGCCTTGTAATAGCCAGTCCGCGTTAAACGCCTTGTCCGCGCGCAGTGCAGCAAATGAAACGCCTTTGATCAACGGCCCAACACCTTTCATATCATGCGCTTGCCCCGGTAGCAGCAGAAACCAAACCAAATCGCCGAGCGCATCCACCAACGCGATGATCGTTGTCGTCTGCCCAATCGCGCGAGCGCCCAATGGCCTGATGCTGAGGCCCCTTTTGACCCGGTCGCTTTCTGGTGGACCCCGACGATAGTGCCATCAATGAGAGTATATTTAGGGTCAGGGCTTCACTCACCGCTTTGAAAAGACCCTCGCATACACCAGACTTGGACCACCGGCGAAACCGCCGGAACTGGCTGTTCCAATGGCCAAAGGCAGGTGGCAGATCGCGCCACGGCGAACCGCCACAAGATCGCTTGCAGAAACAGACGATTGTCTTTTGCCGTTGCTCCGGCATCGCTGAACTTACCTGAAAGATGCGACCCAAGCCGCTGCCACAAGACGTCCGACACCACAAACCGTTGCTCGTGCATTCAAACCTCCATTTTGGAAGTTTGACTCAGAAATCGAACCCAATAGGAATCCTGAATGTCCACGGTCCCTAGAAAC
>Ga0209374_1001815_pt1 | contig 19905 bp, 16 predicted proteins | sample SaaInlLV_DNA_10m_FD_184683 | JGI IMG/M metagenome (GOLD analysis project Ga0209374, IMG submission 184683) | Marine microbial communities from expanding oxygen minimum zones in the Saanich Inlet - SI075_LV_DNA_10m (SPAdes) (version 2) | ecosystem: Environmental > Aquatic > Marine > Unclassified ... | reverse complement strand
ACAGCTCTACTAGTGTGGCCATATTGATCATTAAAAATCACTCCTCCAAGACCTACATTATCTTCTTGCTTTCCGTAAATACTTAAGATTGTTGTGCTTGGGGCATCAGTTATTCCTGTCCATTGATTCCTAATAGTAGTACGTACTTGATAATAATCATCCATTCCAGCAAATGCAGGATTTAACACATACCCATTATCCATAAATTGTGTAAGCTGCGGTAATTGCTGACAATACATTGATCCACTAAAAATAAAAGCTAAGAGTAAAAAAGATATTTTTTTCATATTTATTTTATTTATCTTACAATTGTTATTGGGCCAGTTTGAGGATCTTCACCATTATTTAAATCTATAACATAATAATAAGTTCCAACGGGCAATTCTTTAGATTCAAACATTCCATCCCAAGGCATATAAGCAGTTCCACCATTACTCTCAAAAACTATTTCTCCCCAACGATTAAATACTTTGACTACAGCTGAGGGATAGTTTTCGATATCTAAAATTTCCCAAACATCATTCATCTGATCCCCATTTGGAGTAATTGCGTCATAAGGAATTACTCCTAACACAACATATATAGAATCTATACCCAAACATCCAGAGGAATCTACCATTAGAGAATACCATGTGGACGCTAAAGGTTGTACTGAAATACTGCTTGAAGAGCTACCATTTGACCATAAGTAAGCGTCAAATAAATTATCGGACTGTAGATTAATTTGATCATCTAAAGTTATAATTGGATTGTCACCAGCCATAGTATTAGCACTGTTTAAAATAGTATTTTCAACTTGCGTAACTCTTACAACCGCCTCAACGGTATAAGGACTTAAACAATTAGGGTCAACTACAGTTAAAAAATAATTATTAACTGGGTTTGTAGGTGAAACCTCTCTATCTGCATTTGTCGATCCATCATCCCAAGCATAAAATAATCCTGGCTTTTGCTGTATATCTAAAGTAATAGTGGTTCCTAAACATATAGTTGTATCTAGTAAACTAACATTATCTGGTAAGAATATCTCTGTTACACCATTTACAGTTGTAGTGGTAGATACTTCACAACCATTTGCATCTGTAACAGTAACTGAATATAATCCAGGAGTTAAATTTGAAATATTTGAATTTGTATTGTTACTGAATCCTGCAGGACCAGTCCATACAAAATCATAATTTGGAACACCACCAAGTACAAATACTTGAGCTGAACCATCATTTAATAAACAGGTTTCATCAGTTGAATCAGCTGTAACAACTAACTCATTAGTTGGTCCACTTATATTTACGGTTTGACTAGTAACTGTACAACCATTTGCATCTGTAATAGTTACTGAATATACATCAGGAGATAAATCAGTTGCTGTCGAAGTGGTTTGACCAGCTGCGTCATCCCAAAGATAATAGTAAGTTGGAGGTATTCCAGGTTCTGGAGTTCCACCACTTGGTGTAGCAGTAATTTCTCCGTCTTCAGAACCAAAGCATGTTACATCAGACTCGGAAATAGTAACTGATAATACTGTTGGCTCTGCAAGAGTGATTTCAGCAGTATCACTACAACCTTTGTTATCTGTTACTACTACAACATAATTACCAGCAATAATATTATTGTTGTTTGAAGTACTTGCTCCATTGTTCCACGCATAAGTATATGGAGGAGGGGTGTTTCCGCCTTGCGCCTCAGCTTTTATTTTTCCTGAATTCTCTCCAAAACAAGCTATTGGATCAACAAGATCAATTGTTGTTTGTAATTGTTCTGGTTGTAAAAGGGAATACGACACAGTATCATAACATCCTTGAGCATCAGAAATAATACATGTATATATTGTTGAGTTAGTATTATTATTTACACAAAGACCTACAGCAGTAGAAGTTGTTTGTAATAAAGTGTCGTTCCATTGATATAAATATATAGCATTACCATTTGGAGTAATATTTGGAATTCCTCCACTAATATTTAAAGCAATTTCACCGTCACAATAATCATAACACGTGACATCATTTGTTAATAATAAATCAACCTCTGCGTGTAATTTATTTGTGTCATTAATCTCGAACTGATCGTAGTTAGCACAACCATTTTCATCGGTGACTGTAATTCCGTATATCCCAACTGATAAATTAGTTAAAGAATAAGTCGTATCTCCTGTGCTCCAGAGATAATGGTAAGTGGTTGGATTACCAACACCCCCCGAAACGACATCAGTTAATGAACCATTATTCCATCCGTTACAAGTGACATGATTTGCAACAAATGAATGTGTTATAGTATCTGGTTGATTATATGTAATACTTTCTAAGTAAATACATCCATATGAATCCTCAACGATAAAATCATATGTTCCTGCAACTAATCCAGAAACATTTGATAAATATGAAGAACCAAGTGTATCCCCATTAGATGTTGTTGTTTTTAAATATGGGGCTGCACCACCGCTAATACTAAAATCAGCAGTACCAGAATTATCTCCATGGCATCTAATCTGATAATTATTCCATAATGATGGGTTTATCGCTACATTTAAAACAGGTGGTTCATCAATTATAATAACATCCTGTGCAATACAATTATTATCATCAAAAACCTCTACCGTATAAGTTCCAGCACCATATCCATTAAAGTAGGCTGTGTTTGAATATATAGGGCCTCCGTTAACAGAAAACTGATAAGACCCTGTTCCTCCCATTGCAATAATATTATCAATTGACCCATTACTTAATCCAAAACATTGTACATGCGAAAATATTGTAGTATCAATATATAATGAATCTGGCTGTGACAATGACAATATTTGCGTATCAAAACATCCTTTAAAATCTTCAACAGTTATGGTGTATGTTGCTGGGGCAACACTTGTAAAAAGATTGTTCGTTTGCGAACTTGTTGTAAAACTATCAGATTTAAAATATTCTAAACTTAATCCACCAGAAGCATACACAGCAATAGTACCATTGTTGGCAGAATAACATGTGATATCGGAGCTAATAATAGAATCAATAGTTAAGATATAATTAGGTTCGTATATCTCAACTGAATCTAAAATAACGCACATATTTTCATCTGTTATAGAAACTAATTGATAACCAGCAGCTAAATTATAAGCAGAAGAAGAGTCACTTCCATTTGACCATAAGTATGAAAAATCTCCTGTTCCACCAACAGCAGAAATCACTGCCCAACCATCTGCTAAACCTTGACATGAAACAGAGTCTTTAGTAAATGAAGTTAGTATTTGGTTTGGCTGATCAACAAATACCGTAGAGTCAACAGAACATCCGTTAGCATCGATTATTGTGATAGAGTGTAAGCCTGCTGGAGCGTTAGAGTTTGCTGTTGTACCACCAAAACTCCAGTTAAAATTATATGTTGGTGTTCCTCCAGAAAGAGATAAATAAACATTTCCGTTATTTTCCCCAAAACAAAGAGCACTATCAGAATAAATTGAAGTAATCATTAAACTATCCGGCTCTGTAATTGAAGCATTTGAAACAGCTATACATCCTGAACTGTCAGTCACAGTAAGTGTATAATTCCCTGGGGATAATCCACTTGCTGAGGCAGTATTTTGATTATTAATATCATCCCAAAGATAAGTGTATGGAGTTCTTCCACCAGAAATAACAGGTGTTAATTGCCCATCATTAGCTCCATTACAACTAACGTTGTCAATATTTATATTTGTAATGTCAAGTAAAGCAGGTTCCTCAACAAAAATTGAATCAGTATCTAAACAACCCAAGGAATCTACTACGGTGACAAAATAGAAACCTCCATCCAAATTACTAAATACATTGCCAGAAGTGTAGTAGGTACTTCCTCCGTCGTTACTAAATAGATAAGGTGTTGCTCCACCAACAGCAGATGGTGTGATTACACCATCATCTGCTCCAAAACAACTAACATTTCCAATAGTTGTAAGTAAATCTGGATTCTCTCCAGCTAATACCTCCGCTGTATCAAGACCAAGAGAGCATCCATTTGCGTCTGTAACAAGTACAGTATATATGCCTGGTAAAAGAAAATCAATAATAGGAGTTGTTTCTCCTGTATTCCACAAATAAGAATATCCAGGAGTTGCACCAGAAGCAATAATTTCTATTGCACCAGATGCTAAAGTTTGATCTCCAGAACAATTTGAATTACTTAAAACATTTGCTTGAGATTGAAGTATTGTTGGTTCTGATATTGTAACAAGATCAGAAGAAATACAACCGTTATCATCTGTAATTATTAATGTATAATTTCCAGAACTCAAGTTTGTAGCATAAGGACCATTTGCCCCATTTGACCAACTGTATGAATAAGGTGCTGTACCACCAAGAGGGTTAGGACCTCCACCAGTTCCTGAAACAGCAGCAGAACCATCGCTACCACCAAAACAACTAACAGATGAGTCTAAGATGGTGTATGTATTTAATTCCGTAGGTTCGAAAATAATAACATTTACACTATCGGTACAACCATTCCCATCGGTAGTATAAATAGAATAATTACCTGCAAAAAGACCTGTGTAAACGCCTGTATTTTGAGGAACAGGGTAGTAAAAAGGAATATAATACTGGTAAGTATTTGGACCGGTCCCTCCAGAGGCAATAACCTCAATCCCATTAGAAGGATCACCATAACAAGGAACAAATAATTGTGAATTTGTATAATTTAATTGTAAATCTACATTAGAACTATTAGGAGTTGTAACACTTATTGTTTCAGTACAAAAAGCATCGGTAACTATTACAGTATATGTGGTGTTACTTGAAAGATTGCTTGCAGTTGATGTTGTCTGTCCATTACTCCAAAGATATGAATAAGGAGGAGTTCCGTTAGGAAAAACTTCTGCAGTTGCATCATTAGCATTATTACACGCTGGTGTCGTATTGTAACTTAAAGTTAAATCTGCTTGATCAATAAAAACGCTTTCCGAAAAACTACAACCATTGTTATCAGTAACAACAACAGAGTATACTCCTGTAACTAATGAATCTGCAGTGGAAGTATTTTGACCATCTGACCAAAGATAATTAAAAGGTGATGTTCCTGTGTTAGGGTCAACAATAATAGTTGCTGAACCCTGTCCAGAAGCACAGTATTCTGGAAAAGAATCTAAAGTATACGACCAGTCTAAGGGCTCAGATAAAGAAACTGTATCATATGCAACACAATTATTTGCATCAGTAACAGTTAAATAATAGTCACCATAATTTATGGAACCACACAAGCTATTAAATGTTGGATTTTGAAATTGTGTAGTGCCACTCAAATCATAAATAAGCGAACCAAGAAGTGATGGTTCATTAGAAACGTTAACAGTTAAAGAAGCATCACATAAATTAAAGCAGCTTACGCCTTGAGTTTCTATAGCAGTTGCTACGAACAATATAGGCTCAGTAACTGTTAAATTAGAAGTGTTAGTTAAACAACCAGCACCATCTTGTACCTGAACAGTATAAGTTCCTTGTGAAATACTAGATCCATTGGTATTATTAAATATTGAATCACTCAAAAACGTTATTCCACCATCTATAGAGAAAGAAAAATTAGGAGTACCTCCTAAAATATTTGAAAATGTAATTTCACCATCACTTGAACCATTACAACTAACACCAAATCCGTTAAATAAGCTTATAGAAGTTACATCAGCATTAAATGTAATAGCATCTGGTTCAGCAACAAAAACAGAGTCTGTATAAGTACAGCCATTAACATCTGCTACAGTTATATTATAAGTTTGGTTTCCACATAAACCACTAAAAATTGATGAGTTTTGAGTTCCACCGCCGTTTAAAGAGTAAGTATATCCTGGAGTACCAGTAAATCCAGGGGATATTAAAAATTGGAGGCTGGCATCACATACAGAATTACACGAGACAACGGAATTAGTATTAATAGAACCGTTTAGTTCATTGGGATCATTTAAAATAAATGTTTCATCATTTAAACATAGATTAGCATCTCTATAATACAAGGTGTAAGTACCAGAGGATAAACCTGAGAAAACAGGATTTGTAGACCAACTTGCATTATCTAGTGAGTACTCATAAGGAGCGGTTCCAGATGTAACAACAGCAGTTAATTCACCATCTGATGCTCCAAAACAAGAAATATCTTGACCATTGTAATTGGATGTTATACCACCATTGATTGAAAGTATATTTGGCTGAGTAATATTGATTACTGAAGGAGAACTAGATGATGGTGAGCAACCATTAGCATCGGTTAATGTAAAAGAGTAAGTTCCAGCGCATAAATTATCAAATAATGTATCGGTTCCTGAAATTGAAATTCCATCAACAATGTAAGGGAGTGTCCCCCCTGAAATTGAAATCAGTTCAGAGGCATCACAATTTCCAAAACATTGATTAGTTGTTTGGGTTGTTAGTGTATTGGATAATTCATCTGGCTCATTTATCGTGATCGTATCATAATCTAAAACAGATGGGTCGTTAAGCACAGAATTAATAAAAGTAGAATTACCAAAGAACTGTGAAAATGGATTATAGGTAGTGTTAAAAGCAACAGAATCAACTACAAGCATATAATAAGTAGATTCATCAAGGCCATTAGCAGTAATAACACTTCCGCTTGTTTGACTACTTGAAAAATAGGAGAATGTTGCAAAGGCACCAACCTTAAAAGCTTTTAATTGATAAGTTACAAAAGAAGACGTACAACCATTTGGAGGAGTAGGACATGTATCATTATCAACATATACGTCAATATCTGCTAGATCACCATTACAACTAATCGGGTTAGAAATAACAACAGAATCAATTGTAACTTGTGCATTTGTCTCAACAGAAAGAAAAACAAAAAACAAGATAGATATGAGCAATAATAATTTTTTCATCATAGTGTAAAAAATTAAATGTTTGTTTTAAAAAGCTGCAAGATACAAAAAAACCACTTATTACCCTAAATCACATGATTACATTTACATATCTAGTAATTTAATGCAAAAATAGTGTTCAAATTAATATTCTAATTAAGGCAAAAAAGAAATGAATAAATCAAACTGTTAACAATACTCGTTAAAGGCTTGCTTGAGGTTTTCAGCAATCATTTCAGCAGGCCTGCCTTCAATATGGTGTCTTTCAATAAAATGAACAAGATTACCATCTTTAAACAAAGCAATTGAAGGGGAGGAAGGAGGGTATGGCAACATATACTCTCTAGCAGCAGCAGTTGCTCCAATATCTTGCCCTGCAAAAACTGTAGCAAAAATATCTGGCGTTTTTGAGTATGCTGTAGACATTTTTACGGCAGGACGTGCATTACCCGCTGCACAACCACATACAGAGTTAATCATTACAAGAACACTTCCTTCTTTTTTATCTAAAATCTCTGAAACTTTATCAGAGTCTTTCATTTCAACAAAACCTACAGATGTTAGGTCTTCTCTCATTGGGGTGCAAAGTTCTTCTGGATACATATTTATTTTTTCACAAATTTATGGTTATTTTCTTTTCTGCTCAAAAAAACTTTGAAGCAATTTTTTAGATTCGTTCTCTAGAACTCCAAACTCGATTACAGTTTTTGGGTGTAAAATGTCTTTTTTCAAAGAAGAAAAGCCTGTTTTTAAATCTCTTGCTCCCACTACAATTCTACTAATTTGAGTCCAATATGATGCGCCAGCACACATTACACATGGCTCAAGAGTTACGTATAGCGTACAATCCTTAAGATATTTTCCACCGATGTAGTCTGAAGCAGAAGTAAAGGCCTGCATTTCGGCATGAGCAGTAACATCATTTAAATGTTCAACATAATTATGTCCTCTAGCAATAATTTGATTATTACACACAACTACTGCCCCAACTGGAACCTCATCATATTCTAAAGCAATTTGAGCCTGTTCAAGTGCTTTTTGCATGAAATAATTATCTGATTTAGGCTTTATTTCCATCTGACAAAAATAGTGTTTATTCTAAGGCAATTTTGTAAATTTGCAATAATAAAATCTATCAAATGTTTAGAACACATAATCTTGGAGAATTAAATATCAGCAACAAAAATCAACAAGTGACTTTATGTGGATGGGTACATAAAACAAGAGATCTTGGGGGGATGACATTTGTTGACTTAAGAGATAGATATGGAATAACACAACTAGCTTTTAATCTTGAACAAGATAGTGAGTTATGCTTAAAAGCAAGAGGTTTAGGAAGAGAGTTTGTTATTCAAGCAGTTGGCAAAGTGATTGAAAGAAGCTCAAAAAATCTTCAGATATCTACCGGAGAAATTGAAATTGAAGTTTTAGAACTTAATACCCTAAACACTTCCAAAACACCACCATTTACTATTGAAAATCAATCCGATGGTGGGGATGAGTTAAGAATGAAATATAGATACCTTGATATTAGAAGAAATATAATTAAAGATAATCTTCTTTTAAGGAATAAAATCTCATTAGAGACAAGAAAATATCTAAGCAATATAGATTTTATTGAAGTGGAAACTCCTTACCTAATAAAATCAACTCCTGAAGGAGCGCGAGACTTCATTGTACCATCAAGAATGAATGAAGGACAATTTTATGCTCTTCCACAGTCCCCTCAAACTTTTAAGCAATTACTAATGGTTGGAGGTATTGATAAATATTACCAAATTGTAAAGTGTTTTAGGGACGAAGATCTAAGAGCTGACAGACAACCAGAATTTACACAAATAGATTGCGAAATGTCTTTTGTTGATCAAGAAGAAATTTTAATGACATTTGAAGGATTGACAAGGCATTTAATAAAAGAAATAAAAGGAGTAGAGATAAATGAATTCCCAAAAATCTCATATGATGAAGCAATTTCATTATACGGTTCAGACAAACCTGACATTCGTTTTGATATGAAATTTATTGATTTCACAAACAGCTCAAAAGGATATGATTTTCAAGTTTTTGATAATGCAGAAATTATTATTGGTTTAGTAGTAAAAGGGTGTGCTAACTTTTCAAGAAAACAGCTAGATAAATTAATTGATTTTGTTAAAACACCTCAAGTAGGTGCTGCTGGGTTAATTTATTGTAAATTCAATGAGGATGGAACTACAAAATCTAGCGTAGATAAATTTTTTAGTGATGAGGTAAAAAACATATGGAAAGAAAAAGCAAATTGTAATGAAGGAGATTTGTTATTAATGATGTCTGGGGAAACTGAAAAAACTAGAAAAGCCTTGGGCACACTTAGATTAAAATTAGCGGAGGATTTAAACATGAGAAATCCTAAAGAATTTGCTCCTCTCTGGGTTGTCGACTTTCCATTGTTAGAGTGGGATGAAGACTCGCAAAGATATCATGCTATGCATCATCCTTTTACTGCTCCAAAAACAGAAGATATTGCAAAAATTAAAACAGACCCAAAGTCAGTTAGAGCAAATGCATACGATCTTGTATTGAATGGAAATGAAATTGGAGGAGGATCGATTAGGATTCATAATAAGGAGTTGCAAAAACAAATGTTCACTCATTTAGGTTTTACTGATGAAGAGGCAAAAGAACAATTTGGTTTTTTAATGGATGCTTTTGAGTATGGCGCACCGCCACATGGCGGTATTGCATTTGGTTTTGATAGGCTTTGTGCAATTTTAGGTGGAGAAGAGTCAATTAGAGATTTTATTGCATTTCCAAAAAATAATTCTGGAAGAGATGTGATGATAGATTCACCATCATATATTTCAAAAGATCAACTTGATGAATTAAGAATTAAAACATTATAAGAATGCAGGAAAAAAATAAATATGGAATTTGGATTAAAATTATTTCTATTACTATTCCCGTAGTTGTTGCTATTTTATTTGGCGTAAGAGTGGATTATGAATTACCAATTTTTCTTCCACCAATTTACTCCTCACTAAATGCGCTAACTGCTGTATTATTAGTGTTAGCATTAGTTGCGATTAAATCAAAGAAAATTAAATTACACCAAAGATTAATGCAGACATGTATTGCCCTATCTCTTGTTTTTCTTGTGATGTATATTGCTTATCACATGACTACAGACCCAACACCTTTTGGTGGTGAAGGCTTCACTAAATTAATGTACTTTTTCATTCTTATATCCCACATTCTCTTGTCCATTGCTTTAATTCCACTAGTATTAATAAGTTATGTTAGAGCTTTTCAAGAAGAATTCCCAGCACATAAAAAAATATCGAAAATTACATTTCCAATCTGGCTTTATGTTGCTGTAACTGGAGTAGTGGTGTATCTAATGATTTCCCCTTATTACGCCTATTAATGCAAAATATTAGAAGAGAGAATGTTTCTATTATATTGTGGTTGTTTTCTGGTTGTTTTCTGATTTTTACTATGGTAATTGTTGGCGGAGTAACAAGGCTAACTGGTTCAGGTCTATCCATGGTTGATTGGAAATTATTTGTTGGTGCTATACCCCCATTAAATCATCAAGAATGGATAGATGCCTTTGAACAATACAAGCAGTATCCAGAATTTAAAGAAAGAAACTTTTTGTTTTCTCTTTCAGATTTTAAAAATATTTTCTTTTGGGAATACATTCATAGATTACTTGGAAGATTTATTGGCTTAGTTTTCATTATACCTTATCTATATTTCCTTATTAGAAAAAGATTTACAAAGAAATTAATAATTCAAACAACAATATTACTTTTTATGGGAGCAACTCAAGGTTTTCTTGGTTGGTGGATGGTTAAAAGCGGATTAGTTGACAATCCAGATGTAAGTCATGTAAGACTTGCCACCCATCTTACTACCGCATTTCTGACGTTCTCATATACTTTTTGGATAGCGCTTTCACTAGTTTTTCCAAAAAAAGAATTTAGTAATATAACTTTATATAAAATCTCATTTATACTCATATTTTTAGTGCTAATACAGATTATTTACGGAGCTTTTGTTGCTGGATTAGATGCGGGTAAAATTTATAATACTTGGCCTAAAATGCATGGTGATTGGATTGCTGAATCTGTTTATGCCATGACTCCTTTTTGGGATAATTTTATTAATGGATTGGCAGGAGTGCAATTTATTCACAGAACTTTTGCCTATCTGGTTTTTGGCCTTATAGTTTATCTTTTTGTAAAATCCAAAAAATTTAATTTGAATAAAATTCAAAGAATTGGCGTGAACACTCTATTAATTACAGTATTTATACAAATGGTTCTTGGTATTATAACTCTTGTACTTGGGGTGCCTGTTTGGCTTGGTGTTATTCACCAATTGGGAGCCTTTATATTATTAGCTTCAACTGTTTTTTGTCTGTTTATTTTTAAAGAAACCAGATAACCATCCATTTGTCCATTACATAGATAAGCTGCATAAAAGGCAAATAAACTAAGGATGATAACATAAGTTTTTTAGCAATCGAATCATCAGGTGTTTTAAATAATTTATAGCTATTGAATGTAAACCAAATTCCGAGAATTAAAATCAAAATAAAAGATACAACAGAAAGATTAATGAAGTTTAACTCTAAAAAAAATGGTAATACCGAAACAATTGTCATTAAAATAGATGTGATTAAAGCTATGGCCGCTGGATACCTACCCTTTTCTTCACCATACATCATTTTAAATCCTGCTTTTTTATACTCATTATCTCTAATCCAGGAAATTGAAATAAAATGAGGGAATTGCCATAAAAACTGAATAGCAAATAACAATCCTACAGCTAAACCAAAATCATCAGTAGCGGCTACCCAACCTAAAAGGACTGGAATTGCTCCTGGAATTGCACCAATAAATATAGAGGCCGTTGACATTCTTTTTAGAGGAGTATAAGACAAAACATATATCATCAACGATAACAATCCAAATGCAGAAGATTTTGATAAAAATCCATAAAAACTTCCATGAGGTTTTATCATGCTTAATAAATACAAGCCCAACACTCCAATAACAAAAGAGAAAATTAAGGCATTTAAAGTTGTAAGTTTTTTCTGAGGCAATGGCCTATGCATTGTACGTAACATAAGCTTATCGTAGTCTTTTTCTAAAATTTGATTGAATCCATTTGCTGATCCAGTAACTAAAAAACCCCCAAGAGCTAGCAAAATTAACTCTATAAAATCAAAATTTTCAACGCCAATTAGATATCCAGCAGTAGCTGAAATAACTACAGTAAATGAGAGCCTAAACTTTAATAATTGAAAATAATATTTTATCGACGAAATCAAAAAATTAATTTAATGCCTTAGTTTTTTTCTTTTGAAAATAATAGAAGAAACAAAATAAAAAAAATGCTAAATAGGGCATGGACATTAGAAACAGAATACCATCGTTTAAACCCGCTCCTTTTGTGCCTCCAGCCTCTAAATTAGCTTCAACAACTGCTTTACACATTGCGCACTGAGAAGATAAATCTAAACTTAAAAGCAGAAATGAAATGATTAAAAAAAGAATTTGTCTTACCATTTTCTCTTAGTTTTTTTAGGGCGCTTATACTCTGCCATTAGCACCTTGACATCATTAACTAAATCTTTCATTTGTACTTCTTTTGTACCATCGTAAACTCCTAGTACATTTCCATTTTTATCAATCCCTGATCGAACTCGACCTTCTTTATCTATTAAAATAAAATATTCAGAATGTAGAAATCCTCCAGGTGCTAAAGAATCCGGACTTACATTAACAAAGTAAGATTTAGCAACTTCATAAATATCATCCTTTTCACCTGTTAAAAAATCCCAATTTGACAAATCTACATCTATATTATTTTGTTTCATTTCCTCAATATATTCTAAAAATCTCTCAGGAGTATCCGTCTCTGGATTGACAGTATGAGATAAGAATCTTAAGTTGGGATAAACACTTAATTTATTCTGAATATATGCCATATTTTTGGTCATTACAGGGCAAATTGTTGGGCAGGTAGTAAAGAAAAAATCAGCAACATATATGTTGCCTAGCATAGTATCATTATTTATGACTTCATTATACTGATTAACAAGAGAAAATTCTGAAATCGTATGATCCTCTCCATTATCCTTCTTTTCTCCAACAACTTCTAGCTTTATAAAGTTATTATATCCTTTGGTTACGTAAGAGTAAATAATTGGAGGAACGACTAATAATAATGCTAGAAGTATTAAGGTTGTAATATTCTTCTTTTTTATTTTCATGGTTACATCATCAAATATGCATGAGTTGCCTCACTCAAAATAATGAATAATAAATATGGGACTAGAATAAATGCAGGTAGTAGAATGGTCCATTGAAAAGATTTTTCTTCAAAACCTAAGTGCATAAATACCAGAACAATGTATCCGGCTTTTATTAAAGTTAAAACAATAAAGATATGGGTTAACCAGGCAAGACCTAGAAAAGTATCAAAAACCAAAAATTCAGGTAGGTAACCGTCAACCTTTAGTATTCCTAACATTACTTCAAATGCTGTAACTCCTAAAAGAATCCAGAAGACTTTCCAGATCCACCAATTCCCACTATGTTGTTCCTCTGACATAATATTTATTTTAATTAAACGAGATAAAAGAATGTAAATACAAATACCCAAACTAAATCGACAAAGTGCCAATAAAGCCCAATTTTCTCAACCATTTCGTAATGCCCTCTCCGCTCATATGTCCCCATAATTGTGTTAATCAGTAAAATAATTAAAAGAACAACACCACTAAATACGTGAAAACCGTGAAAGCCAGTAATAAAGAAAAAATAATCTGCAAATAACACATGACCATATTCGTTACTTGTTAAGTTAGCCCCTAATAAAACTTTAGATGCGTTTTGATCTAAATATTCAATTGATGTAGAATGGTCTAAAAATGTTTTATCATACAGTCGTAAACCAAGTTCAGAATCAGAAGCAAAATTTTCTTTTACATCGGCTAGTTCAAATGCATGATGACTACCATCATATGAATCAGCACCCATCAAATCATAAATAGAATAAATTTCTTTGTCTTTAACAACATGAATGACATCAGCGTTGTTTAATTCAATTGCACCAGAGTCACCATGAATAAAATGACCCCATTCCCATGCCTGAGATGATAAGAATAATACACCGCCTAAAATTGTAAACGACAACCACATTATTACTTTATTCTTTTGCATCTTATGACCATAGTTTACTGCTAAAACCATGGTAACAGAACTCATGATTAAAATAAAGGTCATAAGGGCTACAAATAATAATGGGTGATCTCCATGTAAAAAAGGAAAGTGAGTAAAAACATCTTCCGGAACAGGCCAAACATCTTTAAATTTAAAACGACTAAATCCATAACCGGTTAAAAAAGCTGAAAAAGTAAGGGTATCTGTAATAAGGAAAAACCACATCATCATTTTACCATAGCTAGCTTTGTAAGGAACATCCCCCCCCTTCCATGCCGGGGCGTTCATATCATTTTGAATAAGTGAATCTGCCATTTTAATTTTTTGTTTTTATTTAATAAAAATTTAATAGCGCATAAAGAAATAACCACAGAAGAGCAAGAAAGTGCCAGTACACTGAGGTTAAATCAATAGCTAATGAATCTTTAGTTGTAAATATGTTCTTTTTTGCCTGTATCGTCACATATATTAGGGCAACTAATCCACCTAGTAGATGAACTAGATGGGCCAGTGTTAATACATATAGAAACGAACCTGAAGCGTTACTTCCCTCTCCAGTTAAATATATTCCTTGACTTATTAATTGTTGCCAACCTTTAAATTGAAAAAATGTAAATAACAAGCCCAACAGCAATACACTTAAAACTAGCTGAAAAGCAGAATTATTTTTACGCAATTGACCTTTAACAAAGAATAAAACAATACTGCTAAATACAATTATAATTGTACTAATAGTAAAATATTCTGGCAATACAAATTCCAGCCAATTTCCTTCAGGCTTACGTACAATATAAGCAGAAGTTAATCCCCCAAAGAACATGATAATTGAACCCATTCCAATCCAGAGCAATTGCTTTTTCGCGTTATTTTCAACTATAGTGGCCATATTAATGTTCTTCTTCTCCTTCTTTTAATGGAACGTTTTGGGGAATATAATCTTCCTCAGCACCTGGCTTTGAATAATCATAAGCCCATCTTGTTACTACAGGTAATTCACCCGGCCAATTACCATGAATTCTTTCAACTGGAGTAGTCCATTCAAGCGTATTTGCCTTCCATGGGTTTTTCGAGGCTTTAGTTCCTTTAAAAATACTGTAAACAAAATTGAAGATAAAAATTGCTTGCGCCACCGCCCCTGCTAAAGCAAAGAATGTTATTATCTCATTAATATCACTTAACCCATCAAACATAGGAAAAGAACTATTAGTATAGTATCTTCTTGGAAGACCAGCTAATCCTAAAAAGTGCATTGGAAAAAATACTCCGTATGCACATATAAATGTTGTCCAAAAATGCATATATCCTAAAGTTTTATTCATCATCTTCCCATACATTTTAGGAAACCAATGATATACTCCAGCATACATTCCATAAATAGCAGAAAGTCCCATTACAATGTGAAAATGACCAACAACGAAATATGTATCGTGAACGTTTATATCTAAGGCACTATCCCCAAGAATAAGCCCTGTCAATCCCCCTGTTATGAATGCCGAAACGGTTCCAATTGCAAATAACATTGCAGGGGTAAATCTAATATTAGCGCGCCAAAGAGTAGCTAACCAATTAAATACCTTAACCGCTGATGGAATCGCAATTAAAAGTGTTGTGAAAGTAAATACAGATCCTAAAAATGGATTCATTCCAGTCATGAACATGTGGTGCCCCCACACAATAAAAGATAGGAAAGCAATAAGTAAAATCGCACCAACCATTGCTTTATACCCAAAAATTGGTTTTCTAGAGTTAACTGCAATCACTTCAGAAACTATTCCTAAAGCTGGTAATAAAATAATATAAACCTCTGGATGACCTAAGAACCAGAATAAGTGCTCAAATAATATAGGGCTTCCTCCTGCGTAGTGTAATGCCTCCCCATTAATTATAATATCTGAAAGATAAAAACTCGTTCCAAATGACCTGTCAAAAAGAAGTAATAACCCACAAGAAAGTAAAACTGGGAATGAAAGAACTCCAAGAATAGCGGTAACAAATAACGCCCAACATGTTAGTGGCATTCTTTGCATTGACATACCCTTTGTTCTTAGGTTTAAGATTGTAACAATATAATTTAACCCACCCAACAAAGAGCCAACAACAAATAATGTAATACTTAAAAGCCACAGTGTCATTCCAGTTCCAGAACCAGGAATAGCCTCGGGTAATGCGCTAAGTGGTGGATAAATAGTCCATCCACTAGATGCGGGACCACCTTCAACATAAATTGATGACATTAAAATAACAGTAGCTATGAAAAAGAACCAATATGAAAGCATATTGATAAATCCTGAAGCCATATCTCGAGCTCCAATTTGAAGAGGAATTAAAAAGTTAGCAAATGTACCCGAAAGACCAGCAGTTAAAACCCAGAAAACAAGTATTGTCCCGTGCATGGTTACAAGGGCTAAATATTTATCAGGATTTAAAGCCCCATCTTCACTTATCCAACCTCCAGGTAATAAATTATACAAAACAGAATACTCCCCAGGATTTGCAAGCTGAACTCTAAAAACTGCAGACATAAGCATTCCTACTAAAGCCATAAACATACCAGTTATTAGAAACTGTTTAGCAATCATCTTGTGATCCGTAGAAAATATATATTTTGTTATAAAAGTTTCTTTATGATGATGATCTGACATTATATATTATTTTAATGTTAATGTATTTTGAACTGTTTTTTGTGAATTTATCCACTTGTTGTAATCCTCTTCACTTTCAACAACAAATTTCATCTGCATATTAAAATGTGCAGAACCGCATATTTTGTTACAAAGCAATACATATTCAAAGTCCTCGCCTTCATTTTCTTTCATTTCAGCAGTTGTCTTTGTTGGAGTAAAGGCAAATTGGGTAGATAGTCCTGGCACACAATTCATTTGAACTCTAAAGTGTGGTAGAAAAGCCGAGTGAATAACATCGCGCGACCTAAATTTTAGCAAAACTGGCTTGTTAACTGGCAGATGCACCTCTCTTACAACTATATCATCAGCAGCTTTTTCATCATTAATATCAACACCCAAGGTATTTCGTCCCTCTACTAATCTAAAGTTTGCATCACCTAAAATATTATCAGCTCCTGAATATCTTGCCGTCCAATCAAATTGCTTAGAATACACTTCAATTACAGTAGCATCAGAGACATCGGGATTCATTGCTCTATCCCAGGTTCTTAGTCCGTATATAATTAATGCAGTAAGCACAATAGTTGGTATGACAGTCCAAGCAACTTCTAATCTATTGTTATGAGCAAAAAAGTATGCAGTGTTTTCTTTTTTTCCTCTGTACTTGTAAGCAAAGTAAAAAAGCATTGGAGTTAACGCAAAGAAAACAACTAAAATTAGAGTCATTGAAACTTGCATTAAACCGTCAATCTCTGCTCCATGAACAGAACTTGCTGGAGGCAATAGTAAATGATCCCATGTGATCATCTGCCAAATAACAAATGCTAGAAAGCCAAATCCAATTATTATAAACAGGATTCCATTTTGGTTGTTATCTTCATCTGTAACTTCGTTTGTATCCTTATTTGTGATTTCAGAAAGTAATTCGTTAACTCTAACCAGCTGAACCATAGCGGCAATTGTTAAGAAAACTACTAGTGCAATTAATAAGTTTGTCATGTGTGTGTTTTTACGAGTGCAAAATTAAGGATTTACTAATTTAATTCTGTAGAAAATCTGCTGTTTTTTTTATAAATTATTCATTATCGTCCAAACACCACTCAGCAAAGGAATTAGCAGTTTCTGACAAGACAACTTTGTAAAGCTCTATATTATCTGGTAATTGATTTTTTATTATTGAAACAAAATCATTTACTAAGTTTTCAGAAGTAGGTTGGTAAGGTAATAGATATACTTTTTCAAAAGCAGAGAGATCAATGTTGGCATGAGGACTATTTGCATTTAAAACAAGGGAGTGGTCATATTTATCAATGATATTAGGCTTTACGAGCCGCTTAAGTAATCCGAAATCAAGCACCATACCGTCTTTTTTATGGCCATGATCTTCCAAAATAGGGCCTCTTAGAGTAACCCAAAGTCGATATGAGTGACCATGGATATTTTTACATAACCCATCATAGCCATGCAAAGCATGTGCCATTTCCATTTTGAATTGTTTTGTAATTCTAATTATTTTCAATTTTTTATTCTTTTAAATTTAACTTTACCTTTTTATGACTATAATAAATTTTCTTGTTCTCAACCCCTTTCCTTAACGATTTGCGCTCACTATCCGAAAGTTTTGAAACCTTAACACAATCGATAGAACAGCAGTTTTCATACTTATCTTTACACTTGTCACATTGTAAAAACAATAAATTACAGTTAACATTTTTACAATTTGTGTGTATGTCACATGAAGCCCCGCACTGATGACACGAACTTATTATATCATCAGAAATTCGTTCACCTTTTCTTTCGTCAAAAACAAAATTCTTACCCACAAACTTATTTTCAATTTCAGGATTTTCTTTTAACTGACGAACATAATCTATAATTCCCCCATGTAATTGATTTACATCTTTAAAACCGTGATGTTTTAAATAGGCCGATGCTTTCTCACAACGAATTCCTCCTGTACAATACAATAGTATGGGTTTTTCTTTTTTATCGTCTAAAATTTTCTTTACTGCAGGGAGCTCCTCTTTAAAAGTTTCCACATCAGGACAGATTGCTCCTTTAAATCTACCAATCTCGCTTTCGTAATGATTACGCATATCTACAACTGTTGCCCCGCCATCAATTGCATTATTCCATTCTTGTGCATTTAAATGTGTACCTACATTTGTAACATCATAGTCATCAATTGACAAACCATCAGCCACAATTTTATCTCTAACCTTGATAGTTAATTTAAAAAAGGACTTTCCATTGTCCTCTACAGCTACTTTGAAAGGTATATTTTCTAATACATCATATTTATTCAAATCCTCAACAAACTCTTTCCAGTTATGTTCAGGAACACTAATTTGAGCATTAATACCTTCTTGAGCAACATATGTTCTGCCATAAATAGAGAAACTAGCCCATTTAGCAAATAAATCATCTCTAAATTGATATGGGTCAGTAATTATAATATACTTATAAAATGAGATGGTAATTCTTTTAAAATCTTCATTGTTAAGACGCGCTATAGCTTCTTCTTTACCTAATTTATTAAATAATTTTTTCTTCCCTCCGTTAGGATCCATTTTGTAAAAAAATTTAAAAACAAAAATACAAAACCATTAAGCTTAATGAAATGAAAAATTAATATTATGGGTTAATACTATAGTATTATATTTGTAAAAAAAACGATGCAAGACAAAGTATTGGTTATTGGATCCTCTGGACAGATTGGTTCTGAGCTTGTAGCAGAACTTAGGTCTAATTATGGGGGTTCCAATGTAATAGCATCCGATATTGTGGCTTCAAATAAAACTATAATGGATTCAGGTCCATTTGAGATTTTAGATGTAACTGATTCTAAAAAATTATATGAAATAGTAAAAAAATATGAAGTGACTCATGTTTATCTATTGGCTGCAATTTTATCTGCCAATGCTGAAAAAAAACCAAAGCTCTCATGGGACCTTAACATGCAATCACTTTTTAATGTCTTAGATTTAGCAAAAGACAAAATAATTAAAAAAGTGTTTTGGCCATCATCTATTGCTGTTTTTGGCCCAAATACCGAAAAAATTAAAACACAACAATACACAATAACTGAACCAAATACTGTTTATGGAATTAGTAAGCTTGCTGGAGAAAGATGGTGTGAGTATTATTTTAATAAATATAATGTTGATGTTGTCTCTTTAAGATATCCGGGGCTTATTGGTTGGAAATCTAATCCAGGAGGAGGAACTACCGATTATGCAGT